>OFHA01002012.1_pt1 | contig 12607 bp, 10 predicted proteins | sample 1521891 | NCBI WGS metagenome assembly OFHA01 (sample SAMEA3504089, study PRJEB24116) | mouse gut metagenome | biome: mouse gut; feature: mouse-associated habitat; material: faeces | place: Denmark | collected 2011 | reverse complement strand
CTGTAAATCCGGTCATCCACAGCTATTATGCCGACAAATGCAAAGCCAAGAAGAAGAACGTGGCTGTCGGGGCTGTGATGCACAAGATCTGCAACATCATCTTTGCCATGCTCCGGGACAATAAGCCGTTTGAGATCATCACTCCTCAGGAACACTGTGAACGGTATCTGGCAACGCATCCTGACAAGGCACAGAGCGCAGCTTAACAAGTCCTTATGAATTTTGAAAATTTCCACTGGGGTGGGCTTATTAAAGTTACCCTTTTTTACATCAAATGTTTGAAAAAATTTTTTAAATAATTTCATCTTACCTATTGACATTTCTTAGCTGGACTTTCTATACTAGTATAGCATAAATTATATTTCTGATACATTCATTTCCTGAAAAACTTGACTTATCAATGTTTGTAGAGGTGTTGCTGAGTCAGAAATTTATTATTCGCTGTACTGGCAACAAAATATATGGGTTAAATATTGATTACCGACAAAAATATCTACACCCGAGATAAAATAAGCTATTGAAAATAATAAATTAATGTAGTAAAATAAGTTGTAGTTTGAGTTCGTTTAATTTTTATTGAATAGTGTTATTTATGGTATAGTGAATGTAATTATATTAATTTTGGAATTAATATTATAGTTTTTGGAGCAATGGATGAAAGTGATTTTAAGTAGAAAAGGTATGGATTCTTCTTGCGGAGGTTTTCCAAGTGCCATAGTTGATAAAAAATTGATTTTATTTCCTATTCCTAACTATGTTGATAATATAAAATATAGTGATATATTTAGCGGATATAAAGATTATAGTATGTTTGATTTGTTCTCCAAAATTAGTAATAAACTTATACTAAAGGAGAGAATTGTTTTAACAAAAGATACTAAATGTCATTTAGATCCTGATATCAGTTACGAATCTTTACCGCGACAAATAAATTGGAGAGGAGCATTCGGTCAGTCTGGTGCGGCTCAGACAGTGTTAGAAAAAAGCGGTGTGAGTAAAAATGATATTTTTTTATTTTTTGGATGGTTTGGCGAATATATTGATTTAGGGAATTGCTTTAAGTTTAATAATGGGACAGGAAAACATATTTTGTATGGCTATTTACAAGTTGGGGATATATTATATCCTAATAGAGAAACAACACCTGATTGGTTATGTTATCATTCACATGTGAAACGAGAAAGAAAAAATAATTGTATATATATTGCAAAAGAAACTTGTTCGTGGAACAAAAAAATACCTGGATATGGAATGTTAAAATTTTGTAACGATGTGATATTGACTAAAAAGGGCTATTCAAGAAGTAAATGGCTGTTGCCAGATTTTTTTAGAGAAGTATCTATCGGATATCATTCAGAAAACTCTTGGAAAGAAAATTACTTTCAGTCGGCTCACAGAGGTCAAGAATTTGTGATATCACCAAATGATAATATAAATTTATGGGCAGTAAATCTTATTGAAAAAAATCATATCCCAGGTTGTAGATGCTAGTGATTTACTGTGTAATATACTGACAAACACTAAAATTTGCCAGATAATGCCGAATCACGAGCGTCGTTATCATGAACTATATGGCATATTTTATCGCTCGTGAGTATAACTCAAATTACTTATTATTATCTTTAATAAATTAGGAGATTGTATGAAAGAGATTAGTATAGAAATAACTCATGATTGTGCATTGAAGTGTATTTTTTGCAGTAGTTCAGCGGAACACCCCTCACCTTTAGGAGAGTTATCATTACAAAAAGTAAAAGAAATAATTGATGATGCAATATATTGCGGGGCTGAACTTGTCAGTATTAGTGGTGGTGAACCTTTATTGCATAAGGATATATTAAATATTTTATCTTATTGCGAAGCATGTGGTCTGGAAGTTTATTTATATAGTTCAGGAGTGGTTTTTGATGATAATGATCATCGAAAAAGTGTTGAAAAGGATTTTTGGAGTGTATTGTATAGTTTGTTAGGAAAAAAACTCACTGTAATTTTTGATGTTCAAGCATGTTACAAGCAAGCTGTTGAGTATTTAAATGATGTGAAAGATTCTTTTGAATTGATTATTGAAAGCATAAAAAATGCAAAAACAGTAGGTATTAATTGCGAGATTCATATAGTCCCTATGAAACAAAATTATAAAGAAATTCCACAAATATTATATTTTTGCAAAAATATAGGAATTAGTAGAGTATCATTTTTGCGCTTTGTACCTCAGGGACGTGGAATTGAAAATAAGGAATTACTTAATCTTTCAGATGAAGAGTTTTATGAATTACAAATAATTTTGTATAATGGGGTAAAGAAGTATGGGAAAGACTTTATCAGATTAGGGCACCCAATTGATTTTTTATTTTGCGTAGATGGGAATTGTGAAATTTCATCATGTAGAGGTGGCACAGATGCACCATTAGTTTTGCCGAATGGTGATGTTCATATGTGTCCAGCATGGAAGCAGTTGAAACATTTAAGAGCTGGAAATATCTTTGAAAATTCTCTTAGAGAAATATGGAATAATTCTGAATTTTACGTTAAATTTAGAGAACTTGTAAATAATACAGATTTAATTAGAGGTTTATGCAAAAATTGTGATTACCTACAGCAATGTAAAGGTGGATGTACTGCTCAAAGAATATTATTATTTGATAAATTGAATTTGGACTTTCCTGATGTTATGTATTTATCTCCAGACCCATATTGTCCATTAGTAAATAATTATGAAATTAAAAAGAAACTAAAAAATGGAGATAAAGATTCTGTGATATTAAAAGCGGATATTCCATTAATTATAATATCCATGATTAAATTACATAATAAGAAATCAATAATGTATGGTGATGCCTGGAAAAAAAGAGGAGAGATTCTTAGTATTTTTTCTAATATTTCAAGAAAATATGATAGAATAGAAAATGTGAAGGGTACAGCTAACTTTAGTGATGGAGAATCATTGTTTGACACATTGGCGGATCTATGTATATATTGTGTCAAATATATTACCTATATTGCTGAGAAAAGTGGAAATAGTATGACTGATTTTTTAAAGGAAGAGAATTTTAATGTTGTTGATGTTAAACAATATTTAAATGATTCTGGTGTATCTAATTTTTTTTATGGTATTAAAAATAACATAGAAAAAGTTGAAAAATGTCAATATAAATTAGATGAATATTTAAATAATATAACTACTCATTATGCTGCATTAGAAACGTGTGTTCTAGACAAGGGTGCAGGTTTTCAAGATAGTTATTTTGTGAAAATTAAAGAATGTTATGGTTTAGTTATAAATTGTATTATGGCAATGGAAGCAATTGCTATAGAAATGCCTGGTCAGTTCTATGATTTTATTCAAATGGTAAATGAATAACAAAATTTAAATAAATATTGGCAGTGCTTATTGAATTGAATAGTTAATTGTTTCTTTGATAGTTCTATGGTTTGACTTTAGTAAATACATAAGTGGAGGAATAGTATGATTAATAATTTATTTTGTGAGGATTTATATAATAAAATGATTAGCAGTTTTGCTAATAGTAATAATAGATTTCTATTATGGGGGATTTCAGAGGAATGTTTTGCTTTGCTACGAAAACTAAAAAGCAACAATTTAGATGGATTAATTGTTGGTCTGGTTGATGATCGTCATTGTAATAAATGTATAATTGATAATATAAATGTATATTTACCTAACGAAATACCGAAACTTGATTTTGATGTTTTAGTTATTACTGTAGATAAAGAGAAAGAAACTGTTCTAAGAAGATATAATAGTATAGATAACAGGATTCCAAAAGTTATAATTAGTGGAACAAAACACTTGCAATTTGATGATGAGGATTTTTATAAATTAAAATCTTCATGTTTGGTTAAGTCTTATGCAACTGGTTATGATAATACCTTAATACATATTTATCAAACTATTAAATATCTTTATGCTAAGAATATTAAAGGTGATGTTGCTGAATTTGGTATTTTTAAAGGTGGTACGATATCATTTACTAGAAAAATTCTTGATTTTGTGGGATACAGCCGAGAAGAAATTAATGTTTATGGATTTGATTGTTTTTCTGGATTTCCTGAAAGAGAGTCTATATTAGATATGTATTCTAACCCTAAGTGTGAGTATAGAGATTATAATGCTGTTAAGTCTTTTTGTGACTCATGTGGTATTAGAGTTATTGAAGGAAATATAAAAGATACATATACAGTATTATCAGATTCTAAATTAATGCTTACTTTTTTTGATACAGATAATTATACTCCTGTCAAGGCGGCTTTGGAATATTGCTATGATAGAACTTTGCCTGGAGGTGCTATTATATTCGATCACTATACAACTAAAAGTGAGTTTATAGAAACAATTGGAGAAAGAATAGCGGCAGAAGAAATATTATCAGACAAAAAAATGTTTCATTTACATGATACGGGTGTATTCATAAAAATTTAACTGGATTTCTCTAGGTTCAATTCCTTGTAGCTCGCAGTGTAACAAATTCGGTTTTAGATTTGCGAATTTTATTGTCTCGCAGCTTGTAGCAGGGGCAGTTCATTTCTTAGTTTATAGAGAATTGGGGATTATCATGAAACAAAGAATAGATGTTTATAATACTTATTGGAAATTTGCAACTTTGAGACAAGAGGTGTTCTATAATCGTTTGTTAGGGAGGGAACGCCCTTGGACGAATGATCCGATTATAAATGAATATAAGTTTTGTAACGTATATAGGGCTAGTGATAGAGTATCGCAATATGCTATTAAAGATGTAATATATTCTGAATCTCAGAATGAGGAAGAAGTAATATTTAGAATTCTTTTGTTTAAAATATTTAATAAAATAGAGACTTGGGAATATCTTGTTGAGGAATTGGGAGAAATAAAACTAAGCAATTTTAAAATAGAAAAATATGGGGATATTTTAGAAAAAAGAATTTCTAAAAAAATACCAATATACAGCAATGCATATATATCATGTGCAACTAAGGCATATGGTTTCAATAGAAAACATATGAATCATTTGATGCTTATACACAAAATGATGTTTGAAGATAAAATTGCAAAGTCTATCGCTAAAGCTAAGATATTTTCAGATATATTTAAGATCTTGCGACAATATCCGTTGATAGGAGATTTTATGGCATATCAACTTATGACGGATATAAATTATAGTGAGGTTATTAATTTTAATGAAAACGACTTCACGATTGTTGGTCCGGGTTCAATGAGAGGAATAAATAAATGTTTTGAAAATAGGGGAGGAAAAAGTTATGAATATATAATAAAATGGATGGTTGACAATCAAGAAAAAGAATTTGAAAAATTAGGTTTGAATTTTAAAACATTATGGGGAAGAAATCTTCATTGTATAGATTGTCAAGGGCTTTTTTGTGAAGTTGATAAGTATAGTCGTGTTGCGTTTCCAGAATTGACAAGTAATAGGGTTAGAATAAAGGCGAGATTTGAGCCTATAGAATCTGAAATAGCATTCTTTTATCCGCCTAAATGGGGATTAAATGATAAGATAAAACAAAGATAGGTATGTATATTAGAATTTTAGGATATATTTCAAAATAAAAAAGTGATAAAATTGTATCAAAATGGGCTATTAGATAGACAGATAAGAAAATAAGCTTAGAGGTAATCCAGCAAAAGTAGTGTAGTGACTGTAAAATACTCGCCAGATTATAGACAGGGCCATAGAAGAAAATTTGCGTTATTTGGACAGGCTGGTATTGGCTGGGTGATTTGGAAAAATGGATCGTGGTAATTTCCTTATAGATATTATAAGGAATCAAAGCAATTATAAGGCAGATGTGACGTTAAAATATTTGGATGCTGTGAAAGAAGATATTATCCTATAACGCTGCTGTATTTGTACGATTTGTATGATGCACAAATGGAGGAAAAACTAGATCCAAAAGAAACCATCCTATCATATATAGCTAAAAAACTTGGTCTGTCTGATTCGATTTGTTCTCTAGAAGATACAGCAGAAAGATTCAAAAATGCGTGGGCAGTCATTGTTTGAAATGATACGGGACAAAGAATTCTAGTATATGGCATATGATGATGAAGTATTAACAGTCAATGATTATTTGAAGATAAAAAATTTAAAACGATATGATTTTCAAATATTGGAATCCCGGTAAAAAATAATTATGTTTGCTGAATGGAAAGAAGGAGGAGAGCCGGAAAAGCGGTACTCAGTTTTCAAAAGATGGGAAGAAGGCAAAGAATCTCCTCGTTGTCTGGTTACCTTGAATATAACAGATAGGATTTTGATTACAGCGCTGATTTTTGAACTTGCGAAAGAAGCAGACTGGCGTTTTTACTCTTATAGCTATAATCTGAATTTTTTTGATTATGGTTCTGTTTTTATTCCATGGTTTCATGCATTGAAAAGCTTTAAACAGGAGGTAGAGAATTGTCTGTATTTGGACTTTTTCTATGTACATATGATGGATTGAGAAGAATTAATATGAGAGTGGCTCTTGCACAGGAATTGTATCTTTAAATTATAAAAAATCATTCCTTATTATAATAGTAGAGATAAGCATGTTTTGGATATCGAGATGAAAAAGATAAAAGCGAAAATGGAGTATTTAGATAGTAAACGGTAGATAGGTTCTTTCCATTCTTCGTTGATTTTAATGTAATAAAGTACTATAATATGATCAAAGTCTGGTAAAAGGACGTGAAGACCATATGGATGAATTCATAAAATTGCTTAATCAGGATTACGAATTAATACAATACCGCATTAAAGATAAAGAGGTTGTTTTTCATATACAATCCGGTAAAAAGGAACTGGCATGTCCATTTTGCGGCTCAAAAACCATGCATGTCCATTCAACATATCAGAGGGAGATTCAAGATCTGCCGATTCAAGATAAGAAGGTCGTCTTATTAGTGGATACACGAAAATTCTTCTGTCATAATCCGGACTGTCCACATAAAACGTTTGCTGAGAGGCATCCCTTTGCTGCGCCAAAGGCAAAGAAGACAGACCGGCTGGTCAAGAACATCATCCATACTTCGACGCAGTTAAGTTCATTGAATGCTTCAAAGCTTTTGGAAAGCGGAAATATCACTGCATGCAAAAGCAGCATCTGCAGCCTGCTAAAAAAAAATGCCGTGCATTGTGGATAAAGCTTCCGTAAAAAAGATCTGCGTGGATGACTTCGCGCTTCGCAAAAGATTCTCCTATGGGACGGTCATGGTCGATCTTGAGAGCCACAGGATAATCGATCTGATCCCCTCCAGAGAGGCCATTGATGTCAGCAGATGGCTCGCAACATTTCCAAACATCCAGGTCGTATCCAGGGATGGGGCGTCCGCTTATTCGTCGGCAGCAACGGATTCCCATCCGGAAGCAGTACAGACCAGTGACCGGTTCCACCTAATAAAAGGGCTTTCGGAAGCCATAAACAAATATATCATCAGGGAATTTCCCGCCAGGGTAGAGATTCCGTTAGCTGAAGCAATTTCAGATGAGATGGCGGCGCTGTATAATACTGCAAACAGGCCGCTCCGGATCAGGTTCGCCCATAAGAAACGGAAAGAAGGCCTAACAATATCTGACATTGCACTGCTGCTGCATTCGTCTCCCACAACCATCCGAAAATATCTTGCCATTCCAGAGAAAGAGATTCCAGAGGACAGGGCAGCCTCCCGGGAAAGGCAGCACCGGCTGGCGCTGCAGCAGAAACAGCAGGAAGTTGATGAAGCCAGAAAACTGGCGCGGGAGGGATATCCGGTTGGACAGATTGCCGCCATGATGCACCATACATGTAAGACCATACAGAATTACCTGAACCCCAGCTATCGCGTTACAGATGGACATTACAATGCACGGATTCCCGGCAGACTGGCACCCTGTGAGAAAGATGTCATAGAACTCCGGAGCCGGGGGCTTACATATCCCCAGATCCATAAGATTCTTTGTGAAAAAGGGTATACCGGAAGTGTTGCGTCCCTTAGAATGTTCATGCAAAAAGAAAAGTCCCGGATGCGGGAGCAGGATGAGCAGGACAAACCCCAGTCTGAATTCATTCAGAGGAAATCCCTATGCCAGCTGATTTATAAGAAACTGGAAAATGTCGCAACAATCACTGCTGGCCAGTATAAGCAAGCATTGGAAACGTATCCATTGCTAAGCGCCCTTTATTCCCTGGTGAAAGAATTCCACGCTGCAATATTTTCCAAAAAACCCGAGAAATTAGACACATGGATAGAGTATGCCAAGAAGCATGATATACCTGAACTGCAGTCATTCGTGGAGGGGATATTGAAAGATTCAACAGCCATCAAAAATGGAATTATCTTTCCTTATAACAATGGTTTGGCAGAGGGAAGCGTGAATAAAATCAAGGTAATAAAACGGATTATGTATGGCAGAAACAGCTTTGATCTGTTAAAAGCCAAAGTACTGTTTCATGAACTTTTTCACGTTGAATTCAACTAAGAGCGGAAAGAACCTATTTATCGCTTACGATTTAAAAGACTGGTAATGCTATTATCAGAAAAGAAATTCGACAGCATAAAAATGATGATATTTGACAGCAAATTTCTACATATCTGATTCATATTGAGAAAGATTACTTCTCCATAGACACAAAATTTTTTACAGCCTCGGCTATGTCTTCCCGGATGAGCGCCTTTATTGCTCCCTGCACAGAAGACGAACGGCTGTGTTTCTGTTTTTGGATCCATGCAAGGATGTCCTTGTCGGTCTTATTGTTCAGTTTCAGCTTGACCTGGGTTGTGTTCCATTCATCATACCTGTCCTGGGCATCATATTTTCCACCATAAAACATATTGGCTCCTTCCTGTAGGTGTCCCCTATTCCCGGACGTAGGTGTACCCCTATGGCCGGATATAGGTGTATACCGACCCATAGCATACCTAATTTTGAAATCGTTACAGATTAATCTACTTTTTTATCATATAAGCACCATCTAATTGCCATGTATCAAAATTAATTGCATCAATTACTTTTTTACATTCTTTATCATATATTACAATATTAATTCCTCTCATATTACGAGAATAATCTTTACCATTAATTACTATACTTGATAAGTTTCCACAAGAAAAACCTGCACTTTTTATAGAATAATCTATTTCTTTATATTTACCTGATATTTCAATTAGATCCTCATTCAAATTTTCATATATCACTGTCCCTTCATCAACTATAGCGCAATAACTATACCTATACCTTCCAGTAATATCAATCTGTAATCCTAATTCTGCCATAGCCACCTTCATGCCATTATTAAACATCGTTGCTGCATCGTCTTTAACTGATATAAAAACTATACATCTATCATTATCTATCATCTGCAAATATTCCTGCAAAGTGACATAATCATAATTCTCAAGCTTTAAACATTCATTATTTTCAAAGGGAATCACAGAATCACCTAACCATGCATCTACAATATCATCTTGCTCTAAAATAATCGTATAATCATAGTCATTTGCATTTTTTAATTCATTGACTTGATCACTATTAATCACTCTTATATCATTACTATATAGAACAAACTTACTCATTAAAAAACGATATCCTACATCCCTGTCCAAATTAGGATCTCCCATATATATTAAACTTTTCTTTCCTTCTTCTAATCCATATTTTTCTACAATATCATCTAATCGCCACCTAGAAACTTCTCGACCTTTTTGCGGTTCTACGTAAATAATTAAATCTTTTATACATACCGATTTAATCAGTAAAAAAAGAAATAAAACCATTCCACTAAAAATATGACCATATCTTTGAATCACATTTTGAGTTTGCATATTTTCACCCCTGATTAATTCTAATCCAAAGACAGTAATAACACCCATTACAAAACATTCTAAAGTCATTACATACCTAGAGTATCCTGCCAATCTCAATGCTTCTCCCAGTGGCATCGAAAACAAATACATGAAATAATTTCCAATCTGATAAATCACTGTGACAATAACTAAAAAAAAGAAACCATATAAAATATGCAATTGTTTGATAATACTTCTATTTATAGTAATGAGAATACAAACAACTATCAGCATGGCAATAAGAAGATGTAATACTGTACTCTTAACAGAAAGGATTTGCCCCAAGAAAAGTTGCGTAATTTCCAATAAGTCATTTTGAGTCTTTTCTGCAAAAACACCCTTCCAATTTTTTAAAGACATTGCATGACTTGAACTTTCAGAATTACTGAATACCAAAGCTATATGTCTATCCCACAGTAGCCTAAACATTAGAGGTATTCCAAGTGCCCCACCAAAAATAAAAATAGAAAAACCTTTTTTTATTTTACTTCTTGCACAAAAATATAGCAACTCCATTAAAATAGCAATAACCCACATAACACCACTATTTTTTATACATACTTCAAAAGAAAGCAATGGCACAACACAAGCTAGTGCTCTCTTTACATCTTCTTGATAATAGTATACTATCGAAAAGGCTGCTACTGCAACTGCCGCAAGTAACACATCCACCAATAGTTGATATAATCCATTAGCCAAATGTGCCCCATAAGTCATCCAAAACAAACTCTCAACTATAACTATTGATAATATTAACCATTTTTTCTTACTTTCAACACCTTTACATCTTTCCCAAAAGGGAAATGTACATGATAAAATTAAAATTGCCTGCGCAAATAAGGTATGTCCTTCTGAATAGCCTACAATTTTACATATATACCAGATAAAACTAGCACTGCCAGTTGGATATGACTGAAAACCGATAATAGCATCTTGAAAATTTGGAAAACGTGAATTTTGATATATATTTTTTACAATCAATCCCCAATGCGAAAAATTATCATAATGAAAATATCTAGTATTACTTAAAAAATAAAATAGATAAATTATAATTAATACACCAAAACAGAGTGCCAATGAAATATTTATTTTAAGATCCTTTTTTATTAAGTAATATACGTCCACTCCCAACCCAAACATAAATATTATCCAAAAAATTATATTCATTATATTCAATATACCTGACAAAAAAACAATACAACCTATACTACTAAAAATTATAATAGGTAAATATTCCAACTCAATCTTCCATCGTTTATTTCCTAACAAAATATATCCATATATAGAAATCAATAAAAAAGTCAATTGCATCCTTCTCTTCCCCCATATCTAAATATAAATTTTTGCTGTATAAAATAATTACATAGAAACAACACTGTATCTACAATACATTTTATAATAAGCTCATATCCACCCAAAATAGAATATAAGCTATTAACCCAAAAACCCGAAATCAGCATAATTATTATACACAATAAAAAATACTGAATGGCTGTTCTTACTGATTCTTTTTTATACCTAAAAACAATATTTTTGTTTACTAAATAATTATATACTGAAGATACCACTCTTGCTCCAAAAGTCGCAATATAAATGCGAGTTCCAATTTCTAATGGAACCACTCTACATATAATTGTAAAGAAAAACAAATCTAACAATGAAGCAGAAAATGAAGATAATATATAACGCAAAAAACGGGCAAGTAACAAATAATATATCTTTATGGAATCAATCACTGGATTAAAATGTGTACCATGATTATCATCCTCATACACAGTCTGTATCACTGTCTCCTTTATTGGAATTTTTTTGTCAATACATTCTATGAGGACATTTGTTTCATATTCAAACCTTTCACCGTATAAATTAATTAACTTATAAAGCGTTTCATTTGAGAAGCCTCTTAAACCTGTTTGTGTGTCGGAAATGCATGTACCATATAATACACGAAATACTATTTTAGTTATTTTATTTCCATATTTGCTTTTAAAAGGAACATTTTTCTGATTAAAATCCCTACAGCCTAATATTACTCCCACCCAATGCTTATGCTCTATTAATTCATCAATTTTCAATACATCCTTAACTAAATGTTGCCCATCAGAGTCAACTGTTATCAGCCCATGACACCCCTTATACCTATCATTTAAATGCGTTAAATAAAAATTTATTCCATTTTTAATTGCTCGACCTTTTCCCAAATTTACCGCATGTCTTAAGATTATAATATCAAATTGTTCATCCTTTAATTCTAATACTTTTCTTAAAATATCTTCTACATACTCATCGCTTCCATCATTTACTATTATTAGACTTTTAAATCCCTTATTTTTTAACTCAGAAATGTATTGTAAAATTTTTTCGTTTGGATTTAATGTTGGCATTAAAATTACACTCATTTTATTTTCCTTCCTATTGTTTGTATTTTGATTTTACTAACCTAGCCATTCCACAGAGTACAGATATTCCGTGGACACCTGTCTTGCATTATTCATTCGATCTTTGTGATAATGCAGTACCTATAGTACTCCATCGTTATCGGGTTCCTTTCGAGAACCCTGCCGACTTTCAGAATTCTCCGCAACCTGGCAGAGTTCTGGAATTAATGATGCTGTTGGCTGTATTACACTACGCTACAATCGCTTTCTTTTTCGGTAAACCGTTCCTTTCTTCAGGATTATATAGAATCCTCAGAAGCTTGCAGGTTATTACAAACAATGACTGCATCTTTTCTAGTATAATCCAATTTAATTAGACTTATGTTTAGCATTGTGGTATAATAACCTC
>OFHA01002010.1_pt1 | contig 12617 bp, 17 predicted proteins | sample 1521891 | NCBI WGS metagenome assembly OFHA01 (sample SAMEA3504089, study PRJEB24116) | mouse gut metagenome | biome: mouse gut; feature: mouse-associated habitat; material: faeces | place: Denmark | collected 2011 | reverse complement strand
CCTACGGCTGAAAATGATACTGTATCAAATGAAATGTCGAATGTTTCAAGTGAAGTATAGAAAATGCGCATAATTTTAAGGGTATTGGTAGGTCTGCATGATGAGATAAATTGCCCGGACTTACCACAAGGGGGCATGGGCGGCTCTGAATGACGGATGAGTTGCCGTTAGGATTAGCATAATAATTTTAGCAATCAGGAGGATAAAGATTATGGCAATTTCAGGAGTAACAGATTACACAAACGCTTATGCAGGTTACACAAATTCTGCAAATGGCAAAAGGCAGGCGGCAGAGGGAGCGGGTACAGCAAAGGAAACAGCGGTCAGAAAGACGGCAAAGGATGAATTGTCCTATCTTACTGAAAAGTACGAATGTATGAAAAGCAAAGATTATTCAGTAAATATAAACAGTTCTCTTTTAGCGAAAGCTGCAAGTGATGAAAAAACATCTGAATGGCTGGAATATAATTTATCTTTGATTCCGAAAGTAGTTGATAATATAAAATCAGCGGCGGCAGCACGTGGCGCAAAAATGATAAGCTGCGATATCACCATGAATGGATATGACAGTATGACTACAGAAGTTGTTACTCAGGTAGAAGTTGATCCGGGAACAGAAAAAGCAGGGGAAGAACTGGAAGAAAAGATTAAGGAGAGAAAGGAAGAAAAGAAGGCGCAGGAGGAAAAAGCGGCTAAAAGGCGGGATGAGAAAAAGGCAGAAGAAAAGGCTGCGGAAAAACGGGCAGAGGGGAAAGAACTGACGGAAATGTTTACAGTATCTGCTGCTGGCAGTGATGTAAAAAGTGTTACACAGAACCTCATAGCAACGATTTCTGGCACATCGGTATCCAAAGAGGCAGGTTTTGACATAAAGGTGTAAGGAGCATATCAAAATTGTTTACACCGTATTCTGCAGAAGCGCATAAACTTAGCTTCTGCGGATTGAACAGACATATTGTAAGGGAGCAGAGGTGGCTTTGATTAGCAGGTGGCTGTTACATCAAACAAATTGGAGAACTTGGAAAATGCGTGTTAGTGAAATATGGAAAAGCAGATTATTGACATTATTTGTTATAGCAATAATGATTCCTGCAATCAGCGGATGTACCACACAGGGAGATGATTCGTCAAGCTCCGCCCCGGATGCGGTGCATCAGATTGAAGATGACGGCACAGCAATCTATGATGACGATCCCATAGCGGAGGAACTGCAGCTTGATGTCGGTGAACTGGACGGATCTTCGGAGAGTTCTTACGGACAAGGGGAGATTATTTCGGCAGAACCGCATAAAGGGAGTGCAGACTGAAACAGGAGTTGGAATGACACCGACGTGCAAAGGGAGATTGTTTCGGCAGATGGCAAGCATAATAATAAGTTAAGATAAAGGAAAGGGAAATGCAGATTATGAATGTTAAAATGAATCGTTATATGAATCAGGCATCATATACGGCGGCAGCAGGCGAAAGAGCGTCAGAGTCTCATGCTGATGGCAGGGTTGAGAATGAAACGAAGTCTGGCGCAAACAGGGATACTGTATCAATTTCTGCCGCAGGACAGCAGTTTTACGCTGAAAAAACGGAAACAAATACTGATATGGATTTGATACATATCGGTTCTGATATAGATGAATTCAGAAACGCTGTATCCTCTATGAATGAAAAACTGCCCGTTAGTTGGAAGGCAATGGTTGACCCATACAATACGATTACAAATCTGGCTAAAGCAGAGTTCCGCCTGAAACAGTTAGCAGATCCGGTGGCTTCTCATAAAGATGAAGACATAGAGAAAGGTGCAGAGGCGTACGCGAAGGAAAAGATTGATGAATTGATAGAAAAGAAAAAAGCTATGATTGCTGACGGAACGGCAAAAACCGCAGCCGAGGAGTACGAAGAATACAAAACGGCATACGATGCTTACCATTCAGAAAACGGCAGCAGCCTGATCGAAAAGATGACAGGAGATACAAAGAAAGCATATGACATATACAAAAATATCATTGATGGAACAAAAATATCAATGAATGACGAGAAGTTTCTTATTTTCCATAATTGGACAATGTACAGAGCAGCAAAAGACGAATACATTCGGAAAACCGACGAACTATATAATACAATGAATGGTATTCCTTTAAAATAGCAATTTGTGACAAGGGAACATCCACCGTGCAGGGAGAGGTTATTTCGGCAGAACCGCATAAAGGGAGTGCGGATTAAAGAAAGCGTATTCTTTGGATTTATTTATACAGCAAACAGATTTCCACGGTTATATAAATGGAGGTTTTGAGAAATGAATGTAAATGGAATAGGGGCAGCAGGGTATCCGGCATGGCAGGGAGCGAGAAAGGCAGAAAGCAGTACGAAAGGCGGCTTTGGGGCAAATGTGCAGGGTGCAAAAAATGTAGTACATATTGACCCTGACGCAGTATTTTCTATCCATCATGTAAAGACAGGAGAAAGCGCAAATGTATACCGGGCGGATGATTATTCAGAAGATAATCCGGTTTACCTCGTGAAAGGCACTGACAAAAACGGAAATGAATACGAGCAGACGGTGGATGTGAGCAAGGTAAATCCAAATAGCTGCTCTTATACGGAGCTGCTTGCGTTAAATGCGCATACAGGGAATAGATCGGACAGTAATTTTATGACCATGTCGATATTAAAGGATAAGATGGGCGGTACTTCCTACCACGAAAAAACGGATTATATGACGATGGCACACGAACTTATGAATGGTATGAAAACGCTTGGAAATTGGGACGGATATTTGCGGTATAACAAATGGATCAATGACATTATGACTTTCTGCAAAAGCAAATTATAATTGAAAACAGCCTGCCTACGGACACGTATTCCCGATAAACTACAGCCTGACAAAGCAGGGCGGACATCCCCGGCGTTCCGATAAGTTAGGGAATCGGGGAGCCGGGAGAGGATATATCTATGAAAGAATGTATAAAGAATCGGGTACATGAACTGTATTGGAATGATGATATAAATTGTGCCAGGACAGCAATCATATGTTTGAGTGAATTATTTGAAACTGCCATTGAACAGCAAATTATCTGGTCTGCGGTTGGATTGCATGGTGCTGGAGGTTATAGGGCACAGTGCGGCTTAGTTGAAGGCACACTTATGTTTATAGGAATTTATCTTCATAAGATGGGGAAAACAGAAGATGAAATTGTATCTGCCTGCTATAACTTTGCGTCTGCTTTTGAAAAAACATTTGGTTCATTAAGATGTTTTGAACTACGTCCTACGGGATTTTCAGAAAATGATCCGCCACATATGTGTGAAAATTTGACTTGTAAAGGGATTGAATTTGCGTACCAATATATTTTGGGGATTACACAAAGGGGCATATAAGGCTTTGAATGATAGAGGAATTACAGGTAAGATTTTTGTAGAGGAGGATGATATTATGGCAATGGAGATTAAGGAGAATCTTCCTGACTATGGAGTCAGGAAGCAGAATTACAGCAATTTGGAACAGGTTAATACAGAAAAAGAAGTGCAGACAAAAGCAGTAAAGAAGGAAACGGAAAAGAAAAGCACATATGGGAGCAGACGGGAATATTCAGAATATCTGAGTCATAAATATGCCTGCCTGACACCAACAAAGGACAGTTCCGTGACAATCAATTCCAGCCTGCTTTCAAAGGCGGCATCTAATCCCAAAACGGCTGAATGGCTGGAGAATACGCTTTCCCAAATGCCGGACTGTATCAATAAGATATGTGAAAATTCTGCTAAAAATGGGGCGAGGCTGGTCAGTCTGGAAATCAGCATAGACAGCGAGGACTGTATTACGACAAAGTGCGTAGGTGTTTTTGAGGCTGACCCCGGCACAGAGGAATCCAAGAAAATGGTTGAGGAGGCGAGGGCTAGAAACAAAGAGCGTAAAGAGGAATGGGAAAAGCTGCTTGAAAAGAATAAGGAAAAGAAGGCCGGGCAGGAGAAGCTGGAAGAAAAGAAAGATGGCAGGCAGTATGATATTACTGTAATGGGAACAGATATGGGAAAAGTTACAGAGAATTTGATAAGTAAAATCGGTATGGGTAACAGTGCCATGTCTACAGCACCGACAGTAACAGGTTTCGATTTAAAGGCGTAAATATTATTTTTTCCGGCAGGGGCGCAAAAACCACGCGCCTTTGTCGAGAGTAACTGCTCGGACTTTATAAGGGAGCGGATGTGGCTCTGACCGACAGATGGGCCGCTGTATCAAAGATGGAGGATATTTAAAAATGAGTGTGAATGGAATTGGAAGTAATTATTGTTATATGGGGGCTGTTGCAAATCATGTGCAGGAAAAGGTATCTGAAACAAATGCAGGCAGAAAAGTGACGCAGCAGCCAGTTAATCTCTCCATTTCTGATGAGGGACGAAATATGTTGCGGGAAATGGTAAACAAATTTGAGACTGATTCGGATTATGTCAATGCAAGGGAGATGACAATACAAAATACAAATGAGGTAGCATGGGAACATTATACGGCAATGAGGGGAATCAGCAGCCAGACATTAAAAGATGGAAACTATAATGTGGAAGATGTAATGAAATCAATCATGGATACATATGAGGCCCGTTATAATGAAATCGTAAAAAAACATGAAAAAGGAGACCGTGAAGTTTCTTATGAACTAACGGGGAAAAGGTCGCTGACGCTTGAAGAAGATTTGGCTGGACTGGATGAGGCTTTTAAGATGCGTCTGGCAAATCTGGAAGGATATATTACCTGCCAGCAGACAAACAAAGCCTTTGAAAATCCGGACAGTTCATGGTTTTTCAATAGAAACGGTTCCCAAAATGAAGGAAAAACACAGGACAGGATTCCGCTTTTTGACACAGAATACCAGGATTCGGCAGTATCAATCATGGAGCAGACAAGAGAAAAGTTTTTGGCGGCGTTCAAGAGTTTTGGTTACAAAAAAGGAACAGCGATAGGCATATTGGCAGATGTGCTGAATAAGAATATAAGCTTTGAGGCAAAAACAAATCATTTGTTGTAGGGCAAATGCTATTATGAAGATGATTATGGGCATTTATTGTTTAGCGGATGAAAGGCAGTTCCACAGATTATTTTAGAGTTTGGAGGAAAAAAGTATGTCAGTTAGTATTTCAGATTATCTGGTGCATTTGCAGGAAGGGCTTAAACTTAATAGAGAGTGTTTGAAGTCTCAGGGAAGCCAAAATGAAGACCGGAAAGTGTTTCACAGGGATTCCTTAGAAGTTTCCCAATTATCGAAAAACAGGGAAATTTTAATGGATAAAATAAAGCATACGGTAGTGCAGTCGGCTGCATCGTTCAGCGATATGAGAGCTGGAATCTTAAAAGAAATCAGGGAAGAAAAAGGGCAGTATGGTTATCACGATGTAGTGAATGCCTGCGGGCTGAGCTATGCAAGACTGTATTCAGAAATCGAACTGCGTCATGAAAATGAACAGTATTATAAGACAGATGGGACGCCGCTGACAAAGGAAGAAGAGATTGAATGGCTGGATATGCAGTATGGGCAGGAAGTGGAGTGGCAGAAGTCCTGTGCCAGAATAGCGGCACAAGGGCAGGCATTTCAGGGAAATATTTCGGAAACGCCGACAAAAGAGATAGAAAAACTGGAAGATGCTTTTTATCAGGCGAGAGATGCTTATATGAAGCTGTACCATGAAAGCAAACAGGATGGGAGGCCGCTTGCTTTGCAGAATTTTGTTTTTGGGAACAGCCGGATGTATGAAGTGCTGGACAGATTAGGAAATTTACAGGAGAGGGTGGAATAATGCAGGTTAATTCGTCCAATGGTTCATTGCAGAACAGATACTTTTCAGGGACAGGAAGCATAGGAGGTATCCATCTGCCTGACTTTCATGATAAATATGTTTTCTCAAAAAAGAAAAGCCGCGTCAGTGATGAGGAGTACCGGAGGCAGATCAGGGAACAGGCTTATAAGGATTTTGAAAAAGGGCAGTTCCAAAACAAATCCGAAGGATTTAATAAGCTGATGAAAAGTTACACATCGGAAGTGTCCCCGGACAGAAAGGGAATCATCACTTCCGGTCTGAAAGCTGTTTCAAAGAACAGGAAGAATGTGCCTAAGCCCATAGACATTGTGGCAACGCTGCTGGAAGGGAAAGTGAAATATCAGAAACTGCCGTCAGGAAACAGCGATTACATAGAGTTTTACGATAAGAACGGGGAAATGGTGGCGACTTATTCCAATAATGGGTGGACGATGTATACCACCAATGCGGAGGCATCCAGACAGACGGAAATGTGCATGATCTATAATGAGGCATGGGGAAACGCAAAGAGGGGCATTCCGCTGGCGGGTGAAGAAGCGGTGGGTGTGGAAAATCCGCAGAATAGTTTTGACACTAAAGCATAGCAGAAAATAAATTTTACGGTTTCATATCCCCTATAAGCTACAACCTGACAAGGCAGGGCAGGCATCCCCGGTTTTCCGGCAGATTGGGAAATTGCGGGGTTTTAGGACAATAGGAAGGAGAGATAAAATGCCTTATATTTCAGTCGAAAGTGGAGCTTTATCAGATGGTCAAAAGGAGGAACTGATAAAACGGTTGACGGAAGTGTCTTCCGAAATTATGAAAGTGCCGCAAGAATTTTTTGTTACAACAATTAAGAAAGTGCCGGACAAAAATTTTGGCATTGGAGGCAAAACGATTGATAAAGTAAAAGCAGAGTATATACAGACACATAAATGATTTTCGGGAGGAAAGGGCGGCTTTGTGTAAATGGATTAAGGATAGCTGGAGGAAAATAGGCGCAGAGGAATATAGGAGGGATAATGAATCATACAGTTTTAGAATTTGAATGTGTCGGCATGGATAATGGAGGGAAATTTCCAATCGAATATACCGGGCGGGGGCAGGACATATCGCCGGAATTTGTGATTAAAAATTTATCGTCAGATGCAAAGACGCTTGCTATTACATTAGAGGATATATCCCACCCGATTAAAAACTTTACGCACTGGCTTATTTGGAATATTCCTGCCGCTGACAGGATAAAGGGGGATATTCCGACAGGCAGGATTGTTCCAGCGTTAGGGAATGCCTGTCAGGGCATAGGATACGGTATTCATCGGTATGCAGGCCCGAAGCCGCCGAAAGGGAAAAAGCATACTTACCGCTTTACAGTTTATTCCTTAGACTGTGAAATGAACATAAGCACCAATTCCATGAAAAGAAATTTTCTGAAGAAGGCAGAAAAGCATATCATTCAAAAAGGCAGTATTGTTGGTGACTTTGAATAAGAAATAAATTTCAACGGCTTTATATCCATAATATGCTACAGCTTGGCAAGGCAGGGGCAGTCAATCCCGTCATTATGGAAGATTGGGGAATTGGGGAGCAGGGGCGGTTCTGATTGACAAAGAGGCGTTTTTTCTTTGCTTGGATTGGGAATTTAAAAGGTGAGAATATCAAGGAGGTTTTATGCGTAAATGTATTCGCTGTGGCAGCACAATGGTTGAGGGCTGTGGCATAAAAGTAAAAGGTGGAGCATACGGGATTGTTTTGACAGATAATGAGAATAAGTGGTGGGGCGGGCGTATAGGTGAACCCAAAGTTGCAATCTGCCCTAATTGCGGTGAAGTTTCTATTTATCTGGAAAATATGGAAAAGTTAAAAAATAATGAGAAATAAAACTATTGGCTCCATATCCGCAATAAGCCACAGAGGACTGACAGGGCAGGCATCCCCGGCGTTTCGGAAGATTGGGGAATCGGGGAGCAGTGCGGCCTAATGAGCCGTAATATTGAAAACAATGGAGGAATTTTAGGAATGGGAATAACGAATGTCAATGACCAGACTTCCGCATATGGAGCGGCTTTCAGGGACAAGCCGATATTTCTCATGTCGGTAAAAGAGACAGAGGCATTTTTTAATGGGAAGATGCGCAGGAACATGGAGCTGCGGGAGGATACCTGCACGCTCAGCAGCAATCATACATACCGCAGGCAGCATACTGTCTATGAGGTTTCTGACAGGGACAAAGGCAGCGCGTTCCTGGATTTGAACTTCCTGATTAAGGATGAGACGAGCAGCCTGAAAGGAAACCTCAGTGATGATAAAGATGTGGATTTTTATAATTTTTCCATCCCATTTATGAGTATGCAGAGGAATTACTTTAGCGTTGAGGCTTATCTGGATATGCCGGAGGGGTGCGATTATGACCTTATCTTGTATGACGAATACGGCAATCAGGTAGGAAAGGCAGAGTGGGACGGGGAAGGCCGGAAGAAGCTGAACATCCCGAATTGGGATATAGACACCAATAAATACTGTCTCAAGGTGGAAAAGGGAAACGGGGAGGCGGTTTCCCCGGATGATTATTACAAGATCGGTTTCCATGTTTCCGAAAATAAGGAGCATGAAAAGACGGATGCCGTCAGGGAAGCATATGGGAATCTCCACGGTGCATACAGCCGGAAGGATGAAAACTGGCGGGAATATCTTGAAAAGTATAATGCAGTCCTGCGGGAAACGGAGCAAAATTATATAAAAGAGTTGGAACAACTCCACCAGAAGCAGTTTGACAGCCTGCCGGAAGAAAAGAAGTACAAAGGCGGGCGCACGGTGAATGAACTGCTGCAGGACATGGCGGAGGGGAAGGACTTAAGCGAGGCGGAACTGGAGTATGTGAAAATTTTTGCTAACCTGAAAGATGCGGAAAAAGCACAGCAGAAAGCAGAGCTGAAAACCAGCTTTTCAGAAGATTTTTTGAAGAATCTGGAGGGTATGGGCATTTCCCGTGATGACATAGAGGGTATGCGTGTAAGGATTGGGAGCAGTGGGGATGTGGCCGTGGAGGGGATAGAGGATAGAGCCGTCCGGGAACAGGCGCAGAAACTGATAGATGAAAAGTACGGTGACCAGATGTGCCAGTATTACATAGGGATTGCGGACAGCGTGGGGAATCTGCCCAGTGGCGCATACCGGTATGCCACGGATATACAGGAAGTGCGTCGCTATCTGAAAGGCGTTACGGGAGAAGATATTTCTTTGGAAAATATTTATAGGATGCCTGACGGAAGGATCGGCGGGCTGCCGAAGAAGGCGGCGAACCTGATCAACAATACGGAGAATAATGTCAAAACAGAGCAGATGAGGGATGCGCTGAGAAATATCATAGGGAATATTCAGATAAGCGGTGACCTAGGGATTCCTGATTTCACTTCACAGTTCCAGTTCAAGGACGGGGCGTTTTCCGTTATGGACAGTGGTTTTGCGGTGGATATGGGCGCATTGGATGGCCGGCTTACACCAAACTCCTCCGGTAATATGTATTCCGATATGTATAAATATCAATTCAGGAAGGTTTTATAGGCTCGGCAGAAACAGAATAATAGACTGACGGAGGGTGAAATAATGCAGGTCAGTTCGTCCAATGGTTCATTGCAGAACAGATATTTTTCAGGAACAGGAAGCATAGGCGGTATCCATCTGCCCGACTTTAATGATAAATATGTTTTCTCCAAAAAGAAAAGCGGCATCAGTGATGAGGAATACCGGAAGCAGATCAGGGAACAGGCATATGAGGATTTTGCAAAAGGGCAGTTCCAGAACAAATCCGAGGAGTTTAACAGGCTGATGAAAAACTACACATCGGAAGTGTCCCCAGACAGAAAGGGGATCATCACTTCCGGCCTGAAAGCCGTTTCAAAGAATAGGCAGAATGCGCTTAAGCCGATAGATTTTGTGGCGACGCTTCTGGAAGGGAAAGTAAAATATCAGAAACTGCCATCAGGAAACTGCGATTACATAGAGTTTTACGATAAGAACGGGGAAATGGCAGCGACTTATTCCAATGACGGCTGGACGATGTATACCACTAATGCGGAGGCTTCCAGACAGACGGAAATGTGTATGATCTATAACGAGGCATGGGGAAATGCAAAGAGGGGCATTCCGCTGGCGGGTGAAGAAGCAGCCAATGTGAATAATCCACAGAGTAGTTTTGATGCTAAAGCATAGCAGGAAATAAATTTTACGATTTCATATACCCGATAAGCCACAGCCTGACAAGGCAGGGTAGGCATCCCCGGCGTTCCGGCAGATTGGGGAATCGGGGAGCAGGGAGAGAAGGTGTAGATATGGGAAAGGGAGCGGGCAGCGTATCTATTATAGGCGGGTCGGACGGGCCGACAAGTATTTTTATCGCTGGAAAAGGCGGTAAGGTGAAGCTGACAACACGCATACAGAATTACTTCCGCAAATTAAAAAGGAACAGAGTAAAAAAGCGGATTACCGCCAATTCCCATACGCTGGAGGAAGTCATGGAAATGCTGAAACGGGAATATGGCGCTGAGGAGGTTTCGCAGCAGTCCCATAATTACCTTGAGCAGAGAAAGCGCTTAAAGGCATCCCTTATCATGCGCCACCGCCCGGATTTGCTTGGGGAGCTGATGGACTTGGGGCCGCCCGAAGGGGAGGATGTGGAAGTTTTAAAAGCATTTTGGGAGCAGATACAGGAGTGGGAGAAGGTGGCAGCGGAAATTGCAGATGATATCTTCCCCGTAGATTTCCACATATATGAGATTAAGTGTCCTAAGAACTGCATGATGCAGATAGGGGTGGAAACTGTCTGGCAGGTGATAGATGGCTCATTCAGCGGGGATAAGAAGACCATGAAGCAGTTAAAGAAGCTGTTTAGGGAAATATATTTGTATTATGGGGTCACCGCCGAAGATATAAAAAATGAGACGGAGAGGTACAATTCACTTTTAGCAGCATTGTGTTTATAGATGGTTACTTTCCGGCAAAACAGAGAGAGGCGATTAAAATGGATATAAAGGGAATAGCAAAAAGCCATCATGCGAAAAGCGCCACAACGGGAAAGGCGTCATCAAGGAAGGAATGGAAGCTGTCCGATTCCCTCCGGGAGAAGATAGCCGAATACGCCAGGGAGGATGCAGCGCAGAACGTCTATATGGGAAATAAGTTCCTCGCCCTGCGGAAAAGCGAGGTCGCCAAAGTCGCGCCGGCCAGGGCGGGCATCTCCGGTAAACCGTTTTTTGGTAACGGAGCTGCCGGGTGTGGCGCCAAGGCTGATGATTTTGGCATTGATCCCGTCGCGGGTGAAGTTCTCAAGTTTTCCTGTCGCTGCGATGGTGCATCCTGCAAATGTGTTGTTTTATTCAATGGGTGTTTTTACTTTAGCGGAAACAGTATTCTGCCGAGAAAATAAGGGGGTAATCCGAAAATTATAGTAGACCGTTTGTAGACATTTTTCTGGTATCATTATACAGGCACAGGCAAAATACACCATATCAATATGTAAAGCTGAAAGGAACCTGAATCCGTAAAGTTCAATTCATAATTAAGTTTAGAAAGCCAGTATTTATGCCTTATTCCGGCTTTTTGAAACACTAAATTTTTATCACCCAATGGGTGAATAAATTTTCGTGTTTAAATCCAAGAAATTCCTATAAAATATGGGTTAAAGGCAATTGTACCAAGTTGAACTTCACGGATTCAGGAGGAATATAAAAATGGCTCCTAAAATTTTATTGATTGATGATGAGGAATCCATATGCAATCTGGTCAGAATGCATTTTCAGACCGAAGGATACCTTGTATATACCGCATTGGATACGGAGGAAGCTGCCCAGGCCTTTTCCCATGACCCGGATTTGATATTGTTAGACATCAATTTGCCGGAAACGGACGGACTGGAGTTCTGTAGAAGGATACGGAACCATATTGACTGCCCAATCCTTTTTTTAACTTCCCGTGTTACGGAGCAGGACAAAATTACCGGCTTGCAGGCGGGAGGGGATGATTACATTACGAAACCGTTCAGCCTTGCCGAACTGACTGCCCGTGTGGAGGCGCATTTGAGGCGGGAGGGCAGAGCCAGGCATGGCAGCACAAAAATGTCCGGCGAGCTGTTCATTGATTATGCAGGGCGCTGTGTGTATTGCAAAGAGCAGGCTATCCCATTTTCAAAAAAGGAGTTTGACATTATAGAATTTCTTTCGCATTAACCGGGATTCCCATGTTCACATCCTTGTTTTACCGGGAACAGTCCCATGACTTATATGGCATGGTTGCTCTGCGTCCGCTTTCCTTCCGGGTCGTGGCAGCGCTGCGGATCGGAATTTCAATGGCAGGCACTTTTGCTCTGGTCATGGTATTTGAGATTTATATGCGTACCTGTGGAAGTATATTCCCGATGGGAGTATATGCTGTCCGGACATTTGCAGCGTGTATGGTGTTAGGATTTGCAGGACTGCTTTGTTCTTCTGTTGTAAAAAGTACAATTGCCGGGTATTTGGGGGCGTTCTGTTTCTATTTTGTGGTACAGGCAGGAACCGGTGATTCAATGTTTAAGCCTGTTACAACCGGGATTCATCCATTGTTGGTATTATTCATTTGCAGCGCCGGAGCGGCAGGCCTCCTTTTTTGTAAGCCGTCATATCATTAATGCTTAACTGGATTTACATCTTTTAGGATGATGCAAAAACGCTTTTTTCCCAGGCAGGTCGGGCGGTCTGATAACGGAAATTACTTGAAAAACGGGGAGGTTAGAGGTAATATGCCAATGTCATTTAGTTAAGGGCGAAAGAAATGTGTGCCGCTTTTTCCAAAGGGCC
>OFHA01002009.1_pt1 | contig 12620 bp, 11 predicted proteins | sample 1521891 | NCBI WGS metagenome assembly OFHA01 (sample SAMEA3504089, study PRJEB24116) | mouse gut metagenome | biome: mouse gut; feature: mouse-associated habitat; material: faeces | place: Denmark | collected 2011 | reverse complement strand
CGCTCGTCATATCCATGATAATACAGCCGCTTTTCCTGGTCATAGAGATATTTTTTAACATTTTGAAACTGATTTAATATGTCCTGATAATTGGACTTATGATTAAACCGCTTTTCATATTCCATGTAGAAGGGCTGAACCATATAGAGTCCGTCCAGCCACACCTGCCCCGGATAGACTTCCTTATGCCAGAAGCTGCCGAAACTTGTTCTTGGCTGCACTTTCAACACCTCCATGATGGAGTGGATCCCTTTCAGGTAACGCTCTTCCTTTGTATAGTCATAGAGGAAATAAAGAAGCCTTCCGCTGGCCATCAAGTCTACGTTATGCTCTTCCGCCCGAAATCCCTTGATTATCCCCTTATGGTCCACATAATCTTTTCCGAAGTTCAGAATGGGGGTCAGATACATTTCTCTGCCGGTGATCTCATATAGATATTCCGCCCCCAGAAGCACACATCCCAAATGATAGTTCCACCGTTCCGGTTTCATCTCGTTGAATTGTTTTAAATAGTCAGAAAAATATACTTCAAAAACCATGGCTTCCCTTCCTTATTTTTGTTTGAAAGATGGAGCAGAATCGGTTATACTATTAAAAAGAAATGCACAGAGGGTGAAATGCAGCGATGAATTATGCAATATTAAGTAATGAAAACGGGTATACGGTATTTCGGCATGGAACCTGTACAATCCGTTTTAAAGCTCCCTATTCATTAGAATATTACAGTTCTATTAAAGAGTGGAATCATGGTTATCTGGTAGTAATGGCAAAATACAGGCAAAATCAGCAAGAGGAAGAAGAATATATTGATTTGGTTCCGATTCTTGAAAATCTGTATTTTGATGCGGATGCTTTTCTTTCACCAATTAAGGAGGTGAGGTTAGAAAGTGACAGATATAAAAAAAGCAGCTGATGAAGCAGACATGATTATTAATGGGTATGCTTTCCGATGCTGCAGCGAAGGATTTCGGGTTCTTAATCTAAACCGTCCAGACAGGGCAGCGGTATTTTCTGTTAATGGTGATATGCTCGAGACAAGCATGGATGATATAGAACTTGGCATTGTTGATGATTATTTAAAAGAAAACCGAAAGTATATGGAGGATTGACATGCCAAAGTTTTATGAATTCAAGGTGGCTGGATATTATTTGTATTTTACATCATTTTGTATCGTTGAATGCATGCATGTTCATGCAAGTGACAGCAGGCTGACGGAAGCTGGTTCAGCAAAATTTTTTGTAAAAAAGGATGGAACATCTGTGTTAAAAAATCCGGGAGTTCTGAATGAGCGTGAAATTCGTAAAATTCAGGATTTTATCAGACAGCATTATAAAGAAATGTACCGGAAATGGGCAGAATACAGTCAGGAAGGATTTTATAGAGACTGATTAACATTTTGCAGATAAATTTAGCAGGTGTTTTGTTAGAAAGAAGGGAGATGGAACTATGAAAAAGAAAATGTTAAGCACATTTTTATGTATTGCGGTATCGCTGGCGGTGTTTGCCGGGTGCGGGCCGGGCAGTGAATCGGAAAAGGGCGGGGAAAAGGATTCCGGGCCAGATACATCCAGTGAGAAAGACCCTGCAAAAGATACAGGCAGCGGGGAAGCTGCTGATACAAAAACCGATGACGGCGAAGCGGGCGGGACTTCTGACGGCGGGAAAAAGATTGCGCTGTCCATGCCGTCACAGTCCCAGCAGCGCTGGAGCTTTGATGCGGCAAATATGAAAAAGGAACTGGAAGCAAAAGGCTATTCGGTCGATGTGCAGTTTGCCGAAGATGACCCGGCGAAACAGGCGGAGCAAATCGAACAGATGATTGCAGCGCAGGCAGACTGCCTGGTTATTGCGGCCACAGAACCAGGAGAGCTGGCGGCAGCGGCAGATGCAGCCAAAAGTGCCGGCATTCCGGTTATCGCATACGACAGGCTGATTATGGACACGGATGCTGTTTATTATTACGTTTCGTTTGACAATAAAGGCACCGGCACGATGATTGGCAAGACCATTGCAGAAAAAGCCGGGCTGGATAATCTGGCGGATGGGGAATATAAAACGATTGAGTTTTTTATGGGCTCTGCGGATGATAAAAATGCAAGGCTTGTGTATAACGGGCTGATGGAAGTCCTGCAGCCGTATCTGGACAGTGGCAGGCTGATATGCAGGACAGAACGGACTTCGTTTGACGATACAAGCATTAAGGAATGGTCGCCGGAAAAGGCACAGCAGCGGTGTGAGGATTACCTTGCAGGGTATTATACAGAGGAAGAACTGGACATCTGTGCAGCAGCCTCGGACGGGCTTGCATCCGGCTGCATCCGTGCCATGCAGGCGGCGGGCTATACGGCGTCAAACTGGCCGGTTATTTCCGGGCAGGACTGTGAGCTGGATGCCTGCAAAAATATTCTGGAAGGCACACAGTCATTTTCCATATACAAAGATTCCCGCGTGCTGGCACAGAAATGCGCTGCCATGGTGGAAGCCGTTTTAAACGGGACTGAGGCAGAAATCAACGATACCGAACAGTATGACAACAACAAGCTTATTGTTCCGGCTTACCTGTGCACGCCGCAGGCAGTTGATAAAGACAACCTGAAAGAAGTGCTGGTGGACGGCGGCTATTATACGCAGGAGCAGATAGACGCAGCAGAGTCATAAACACAGATAGCAGGATTTTATAGTTTGATGTGATAATGACAATGCCTGAAATGGCAATACGGAAAGGCAGGAAAAACGGACATGATTACAGCCGTTTTTCCTGCTTTTTATGATAAAAAGAAAGAAACTGCTCCAGCGGTTTATCACTGCTGCGCTGCGTCTGGCAGACAAATCCAATCCGGCGCTGTGCAACCGGGGCGGGCAGCGGTATCTCGACAAAAGAGCCGTCTGCCAGCTCCGGCTCAACAAACTGGCGTATGACGCATGCGACGCCAAGACCGATTTTGGCAAATTCAATGAGCAAATCCATAGAAGAAGCTTCAATGCACTCCTGCACGGAAATCTGGTTTTTCAGCAGGTATTCATCAATATACTGTCTGGATATGTTGTGTTTGTCTAACAGCATCAGGGAGCAGTTTTGCAGAATGCCATATTCCGGCACGCCGCGTTCCCTGAGCTGGTTTAAATACGGCCTGGCAGCGACAAATACATCCTCGATATCCGAAATATAATCAAAAAACAGCGTGTGCGGCAGTTCATAGCAGCCCATTCCGGCCAGCCCGATGTCCAGCCGGTCGTCTGCAAGCAGGCGCAGCGTTTCACTGGTTGACTGGCAGGCAATGGAAATCGTAATGTGCGGATATTCCCGGACAAAATCCTTTAAATAGGGGAGCAGCACATACCGGCAGAGCGTCGCGCTGACACCGATGCGCAGATGCCCGATGCCAAGCCCGGCTGCACGCCGGACTTTTTCTTCCCCGACAGAGAGCGTATCAATGGCGGATTTGACATGCTGGTATAGCAGCTGTCCTTCCCCGGTCAGGGAAACTCCGCGCGGGCCGCGCCAAAACAGCCTGCAGCCCAGGTTTTCTTCCAGCTTTTGGATGGATTTGCTGACTGCGGGCTGGCTGATAAACAGCCGGGCTGCGGCCCTGGAAATATTGCCGCATTCGGCAACCGTATAAAAAATATGGTAGGATGATAATGCCTGTTCCATAATTCTCCTTTGTCATGCCCGGGTATCTGTCCGGGCACCTGTTTAGAGCTTCAGCTTTGCAAATGCACTTGCAAAGGCGTTATTCAAAGGTTCGTCTGCTTCTTTTTTCATTTGATTCAGGTATCTGGAAACATCTTTTTTCGAGACTCCGCCGCCGCTTTCTTTTTTGCGTTTTTCAAAAGCAGACAGTTTTTCGCGGTAGCCGCATACGCAGGTAAAGCGCTGGTTTTCGCCTTCGCCGGAAAGCTCCATTTTTTTGTGGCACTGCGGGCAGCGTGCATTCGTAATGCGGGAAAGTGTTTTGCGGTAGCCGCATTCCCTGTCCTGGCAGACAAGCATGCGTCCGTTTTTATGGTTAACTTCCAGCAGAAGCTTTCCGCAGTCCGGGCATTTTTTGCGGGTCAGGTTGTCATGGCGGTATGTCTTGGAAGAAATCGCAATCTCTTTTACGATATCTGCGGTATAAGACCTGATTTCGGCTTCAAAGTCTTTTTTGCGCGCCTTTCCTTTTGCAATGTCGGCTAACTGCTGCTCCCACTGGGCTGTCAGCTGCGGCGAAACCAGCTCTTTTGGGGCAAGCTCGAGTACCTGGCGGCCTTTGGAGGTCAGGTGGATGTATCTGTCCTTTTTTTCTATCATAAAACTGTGAAACAGCTTTTCGATAATGTCCGCACGCGTAGCGACGGTTCCAAGACCGCCTGTTTCGCCCAGTGTTTTTTTGAGCGACTGGCTGGCGTTTTCCATATACCGGACCGGATTTTCCATGGCGGCCAGAAGGGTGGCTTCGGTAAACGGCAGCGGCGGCTTTGTCCGGCCTTCTGTGATTTTTCCGTCCCCAAAAAGAATGCGCTGGCCCTTGGAAAAGACAGGCAGGCTGTCCTGCATTTCGATTTCTGGTGCTGTTTTCCCGCTGTCTTCCCCGCCTTCTTCTTCGGGCAGGATGCCGGATTCTTTCTGGATATTTCGGATTTCCTGCCAGCCGGGATGGAGAATGGTTTTCCCTTTTACGGTAAACAGCTCTCCTTCACAGGAGAGGACAGCCTGTGTCTGTTCGTATTCGCATGGCGGCAGCAGCACCGCGAGGAAACGGGAAATGACCAGCTCGTAAATTTTGCGTTCGCCATATTCGAGGCTGTTTAGACTGACGCCCTGTTCGGTCGGGATAATGGCATGGTGGTCAGATACTTTTTTATCGTCCACAAAGGACTTGTTTCCTTTTATCGGGGATTTGAGCAGCTGCGCGCAGATACGCCCATAGCTGCCGCAGCGGCATGCCCGGACGCGTTCCGGCAGCGTTTCCACGATATCCTGCGTCAGGTATCGGGAATCGGTTCTCGGATAGGTCAGTGCTTTATGGCGCTCGTAAAGATGCTGCATATAATCCAGCGTCTGTTTGGCCGAAAATCCAAACATCCGGTTTGCATCCTGCTGCAGGCAAGTCAGGTCATAAAGCTGCGGTGCATAGGATTTTTGCAGCTTCTTTTTTACTTCTTCGACAGTCCCGGTGCTGTTTGTTACTTTTTCCAGTACCTGGCGGATGGTTTTTTCAGAAAATACGCTATAGCTGTTCTCTTTTGATTTCCACTGCCAGGACACGCCGCCTGCATTTACGCTCAGGCTGTAATAGGATTGCGGCTGGAATTCTTTGATTTGGGCTTCCCGCCTGGCAATTATGGCAAGCGTCGGCGTCTGTACCCTGCCGCAGGAAAGCTGTGCATTGTGCTTTACCGTTAAGGCCCTGGTAGCATTCAGGCCGACCAGCCAGTCTGCTTCCGCACGCGCTACGGCTGCCTGGTACAGGTTTTCGTATTCTTTTGCGTCTCTTAAGTGTTCAAATCCCTGACGGATGGCACGGTCTGTGACCGAAGATATCCACAGCCGCTTCATCGGCTTTCGCACGCCTGATTTTAAGATAATCCAGCGGGCGACCAGTTCTCCCTCGCGCCCGGCGTCGGTTGCAATGACAATGCTGCCGATGTCCTTGCGGTGCAGCTGTGCTTTTACGGTCTGGTACTGTTTTCCGGTTTTTGGGATAACCTGGATTTCCAGCTTTTCCGGCAGCATGGGAAGGGTTTCCATATTCCAGGTTTTCCACTGTTCCCCGTAGCTTTCCGGGTCGGACAGCTCTACCAGGTGCCCGAGTGCCCAGGTTACGACATATTCTTTTCCTTCCAGAAAACCATTGCCGCCTTTGGAACAGCCGAGTACCCTGGCGATGTCCTTTCCGACGCTTGGTTTTTCTGCGATGACTAATGATTTCATATTTTTTACCACTCTTTCCTGCAGTTCCTGTTTTTTCGATGGAAAATAAATCACTGGCATTTCATTTTATCGGAGCGTGCCTTAAAAATGCTTTTTGTGAGATTGGTTTTACAGCCTGCACAAATGATTTTTCAAACACATTTTAGTATAGCATGAGGAAAGGGGAAAGGGAATAGCGGATTTTGGGCAGATGGGATATTCTGCCTTCGGATTGGAATGAGGAATAAGGGGGATTTTTCTGTATGGTTTATTTCCTGATGTTTTATATTTTTCTGTGTTCTAAATAAATGGAAATGTTTTGAGAATGACTGCGGGAGAGCCGGTTTTACTTCTGGATTCCGGGCAGCAGATGAAAGCAGGCGGGATAATTGAGGAGAAAATAAATTCTAATACATAACATTTTATAGTAAATTGTTATCTGCAAGTATTCTATATCAAATCTTTTATTTTTGCAAGTGCTAAGAAAAAATTGTCTGTATTTCCAGTTTTCTGTTTAATTTTCTCATGTTAAGGATTTATTTTTGTGGATATTTCACAAAAAATCACAGATTAATAGAAATGCGCTGTAGTTTGAAAGTGGCTGAGGTGTATGAAGATTTTTTCAAAAAACAGTACACAAAAGACGGCATCTGGTGCCTGAAATCCCGCATAAATAAAGGATTTTTTGGATTTTCAGGCAAATATAAAACATAACAATTTACTATAAAATGTTATGTTTTACAGGCAAGTCTGGTGCATGCAGGATGGGATGCAGGACAGGAAGCCTGTCCTTGCGGGAAACGGAGCCAGAATCCGGGCTGCCGGAAGTGGAAACGGGAGGAGATTATGCGGGAACTGGATTATAGAAAAATGGGGATGCGCATTCGCCAGGTAAGGAAGGCAAAAGGCTGGTCGCAGAATGAGCTGGCAGAAAAATGCGGCATCAGCATGTCGTTTCTCGGGCACATTGAGCGCGGAACGAGAATTATGAGCATGGAAACGTTCGCAAATATCTGCAATGCGCTGGATGCAGGGGCTGATGAGCTGCTCTGGGGCGTGGCGGCTGCGTCGGATGCCGTGTTAAATATGTGGAACCTGCCTGGGAAATCCAGAAAAGGCAGGGGCGGGCAGGATAAAAACCAGAATAAAAATCAGGATAAAAGGAATCAGAAGGAAAACAGCCGGGATAAAAAGAACTTGCAGAAAGCCGGCCATATAGAATCAGACGGGCAGAATCCAGAGGAAGAAACAGGCTATGGAACAGACAGCGGAAAGCCGGACAGCTATGCGATGTATGTCAGGATTATGAAGTCGGTGGCTGAGATTATGAATGATGCCTGAGAGCAGATGCCATGAAGTCGGTGGCTGAGATTATGAATGATGCCTGAAAGCAGATGTCATGAAAAAACATGACAGCAGATTTATTTATAAAAGCTGCATGTCATAGTATATAGAAACGGATGTCTCTGGAATGGGAAAACATAAAGCAAATGCAGCTGAAATGGGGAGACAGGATTGGATGAAAGGAAAATACAAAAATGGATAAGCAGGAGTCCTGGAAACGGACAGATGAGATAGAAATTGACCTGATGGATCTGCTGCGCAGGGTTTGCGGGCAGTGGAAGCGGATTGTGCTGTGTGCGGCAGCGTGTGCCGTGCTTTTGGGCGGGTATGGGTGGATGAAGGGGACGGAAAGCACGGATGCGGAAGCCCCGGCCGCGCTGGAGGACGTGGAACTGACAGAGGATGAGCAGAAGGCTGTGGAAGATGCTGTCCAGCTGGCAAAAGACAATCAGGAGCTGGAAACCTACCTGGATAATTCCCTGCTGATGCAGGCTGACCCGTACCATAAGGCCAGGCAGGCCCTGCTTTACTGCATTGACCGTGCAGACAGGCAGAACCTGGCGGCAGTGACCGAGAGCTACCTGAATTATACAGCCAACGGCGGTGCTGCAGAAGAACTGGGAAAATCTTATGACAGATGGAAGATGGACAGGAGCTATCTGGCCGAGCTGATTACGGCATACCAGAAAACATACAGCTATCCTTACCAGGCTGTCCTAAGCGGCGGGGCAGCCAGCAGCCAGCTGGCGGAATCCCTTTTTTATGTGGAAATAACAGGCAAAGATGCAGGGGAAGCGCGGGAAATGGCCCGCGACATGCAGCAGGTGCTGGAAAAGTATTCCGCGCAGGTAAAAAAAACTGCGGGAAGCCACAGGCTGAGGCTTGTCAGCAGCGCAGAGAGCATAACGGCCGACAGTGATTTGAAAGCCCGCCAGCGGGACAGAAAAAGCCAGCTGTCATCTGGAAGGGAAAGCCTGAAAACAATGACGGCTGCGTTCAGCAGGGAGCAGATGGCCGCTTATCAGAAAGCCAGCAGGGATTCAGGCGAAAAAAAGGCTGCGGATAAGAAAAATTCTTCCGGAAAAGAGACAGCTGCATCTGGCAGAAGGAAAGCGTTTCAGTACGGCCTGCTTGGATTCCTGGCAGGAATCTGTGCATATGGCTGCATTTATGCATGCTGGTACGTGTTCAGCGGAACGGTGAAGCATGCTGAGGAAATAAAAAGACGGTATGTATTTCCGGTTTACGGGCAGCTTCAGCCAGGGAAAAGCGGGAGAAAACATGGCAGCATAAAGCAGCATGCACTGGAAAATACTGAGGCCCAGGTATTAAACCGCATCCGGCTTGCATGCAAAAAGCAGGGTGTGGAAAAGCTGTGTGCGGCATCGGATTACCCGCTTGCCGGGCCGGAGCGGGAATGCCTGGAAAAAATGGCTGGACAGCTTGCAGAATACGGCATCCGCATGTCCGTGGCAGAAAGCATCCGTACCGATACGGCAGCATGGGACTTTCTGGCGGAAACTGGAAATGTGCTGCTTGTTTGCAGGGCGGGCATGACAACCTACCAGGCGATAGATGATGTGATGGGATTTTTTGTGGAAAACGGCATTTCGGTGGCTGGTGCCATGCTGTTTTCCGAATCAGATAAGAAAAAAACGGCTCTGTCTGTGGGGGTCTGAAGGCTGCACAGACAGAAAAGGGATGATAAACTTCTGCATGACGGCATGGAAAAGCACGGAGCAAAACTGGCTGCGGGCATGGTGGAGCATGCCTTTTTGCAGGGACAGGACAGGTGATTATGCGACAGGAGACGTTTTTTAAACAGAGCAGTTCCGATGCATTTCAGGATTATGCATATGCTTGCAGCGGCAGGAAAACGGAAATATGGGACTGGATTGTGCTGACTGCTGCGGATGAAAAACAGGCAGATGCATACAGAATTCAGATAGAAAAAAGAAAAGCAGAAAAATGGCTTCCGGCAGGAACAAGGACTGCGGTTGTGCCGGATTACAGGAATGAAAGAATCGGTTCCGGCGGTGCAACGCTGAATGTTCTGCGGGTTTTGATTGAGGAAGACGGACTGGAACAGGTGCTGGACAGCAGGATTCTCGTCATCCATTCCGGCGGTGACAGCAGGCGCATCCCGCAGTATTCTGCATGCGGAAAATTATTCGCGCCAGTACCTAAAATGCTTCCAGGCGGCCATGTATCAGCCTTATTTGATGAACTGCTGATTCTTGCGTCTGGGATTGCAGGCCGTACAGGAAAAGGAATCATGATATTTCCAAGCGATACAGAGCTGCTGTTTAATTCCCTGCAGCTCGACCTTTTTTCCTGTGATGCTGCCGGACTGTCCATGAAAGCTTCTGTTGCAGAAGGAAAAGAGCATGGCGTATTCCTGTCCGGGAAAGAATCACAGGGCGGCAGGAATGCATCCAGATTCCTTCATAAATTATCCGAGCAGGCATTACGGGAAGCAGGGGCCGTGGATGACAGGGACCAGGTGGATATCGATACCGGATGCATCTGGCTTGGCCGCAGGGTTGTCAGTGCCCTGTGCGGATTATTCTGCACGGGAAGCGCGGTTGATATAAGAAAATTTGAAACGTATGTAAATCCGGATGTGTGCCTGAACTTTTATGCCGATTTTGTATATCCTCTGGCAGAAGATGCGGTTTTGGAAGAATTTCTCCAGGAAGCACCGGAAAACGGCATGTCAGAGGAGCTCCTTTCGTGCCGCAGCTCCATCTGGGAAAAACTGCATGGATATCAGCTGGCGCTCGTGAAAATGGCTCCTGCAAGGTATATTCATTTTGGCATGACCCATGAACTGTATGATTTATATGTGAATGATATGGATGCTTATTCTTATCTGGGCTGGAATAAGAGGGTAAACAGCAATGTACAGTCAGGTACTGTGATAAACAGCTATGTATCGAAAGCTGCCGTGCTGTCCGAAAAGACACTGATTGAAAACAGCCTGATAAAAGCTGGCACATGCATCGGGGATGGAACCATACTGTCCAATGTCGAAACTGCAGGCTGCCAGATACCGGAAGATACCGTACTAAGCGGAATCCGTCTGGAAAATGGCCGCTATGTGTGCCGGATATATGCAAGGGAAGATAACCCAAAAGCATCTGGAAATGCTCCGTTTCTTGGCGGCAGCATTGAAAAATTAATCCGCACAGCCGGAATACCGGAGTCTGAAATCTGGGCCGAAAATCCGGCATCCATCTGGAATGCGGCTATCTATCCTGAAAAAGACAGCATGGAAGAAGCTGTAAAATCAGCCCTTTTCCTGTATGAGCTTATGTCAGGAACGGCTGGCCGAAGCGGGCTGGAAGACTGGAAAAAATCGAAAAAGCACAGCATGAGCTCCAGCTTTTGCCAGGCAGATGTACATTTTCTGCTGGATTGGCAGGAGAAAGTCCGGTGGCTGGTAAAAATGGAACAATTTTTGGAAGCCCTGTCCGCTGGATGCGGGATGAGCCTGGAACTGGACAGGCTCTGCGGCGGATGCACGGTTTTTGAAATCACGAAAATCATGGAAGAAACAGCTGCAAAAGCGCAGGACGCAGGTTTTCCGGATAATATGCGGCTGTACCTTGCGGCTTCGGATATTTGCAGGAAGTATTTGAAACAGGATGCACAACGGGCAAACCAGCTGGAAGATAAAGCGTATGAAGCAGTAAGGGATTGCATCTGTGCTGAGGTATCTGCCAGATTCAGCATGGACTGGCATACAGCATCGATTCAGGAAAACAGGGCCGTGGCAGAGCTTCCGGTCCGGGTAAATTTCTGCGGAAGCCCTTCGGATGCAGCGCCGTACTGCCTGGAGCATGGCGGGACAATGATAGACGGCGCGCTGCTCTTAAATGGAAAAAAGCCGGTGCGGGCCGAAGCAGAGAAAATAAAAGAAGGCATTATTCTGGAAAGTGCAGACCAGGGAAACCGCCTGTGTGCTGGCGGCATGCACGTAATCCGTGACTGCCGCAATCCGTCTGACCCGTTTGCGCTTCATAAGGCAGTTCTTATTGCCACAGGGCTGATTCCGATGGCGGATGATGTCAGCATGGAAGAATTCTGCAAAAGGATAGGCGGCGGAATCCGTCTGGAGACACAGGCGCAGGTGCCAAAAGGCTCGGGACTTGGGACAAGCAGCATTCTTGCAGCCGCGGCCATCAGGGCCATTCACCGCCTGTTTGGGGAGGAACCTGCAGACGAGATGATACACGCCCAGGTATTTCTTGCTGAACAGCTGATGAACACCGGGGGAGGCTGGCAGGACCAGGCTGGAAGCCTTGCAGGCGGGATTTCATGCCTGACATCAGCACCTGGTACTTACCAGAAAATTGAATCGGAGATACTGGAACTTTCGGATGCGGCCAGATATGAGCTGAATGAACGTTTCGCCCTTATTTTTTCCGGGCAGAGAAGGCTGGCCAGAAATGTGCTGCGGGAAGAAATGAACCAGTGCATTCGTAATGACCCTGCAGCGCTTGACGCAGTGAAAAAAATACAGGAATGCTGTGCGCTGATGCGCCATTATCTTTTGAAAGGGAACATTACAGAGTTTGCAAAATATATGACTAAGCAGTTTGAGCTTGTGAAAGTCCTGGACAAAGGAGCATCGAATACATGCATCGAATATATTTTTGATGTCATTGACGGCCTGATTGATGGAAAGTCTATCTGCGGGGCAGGGGGCGGGGGTTTTTTGCAGGTCATACTGAAAAAAGGGGTTTCCAAAGAGCAGCTTAAGAGCCGGATTGCAGAAGAATTCGCTGAATGCGGTGTGGAAGTATGGGACTGTGAACTGGTATAAGTAGGCTTGCGGCAAATCCGCAGAAGACAGAAAGGCAGGTTTCATGAATAGTCTGAGTATGGGGCGGGAGGTATTCGAACGGGAGATTTTTGCCCTGAATAAAATGAAAAACCAGCTGGATGGAACATTTGAAGCTGTGCTGCAGGAAATCATGTCATGCAGGGGCAAGGCAGTATTTATCGGCATGGGAAAAAGCGGGCATGTCGCAAAAAAGATAGCTGCCAGCATGTCATCCCTGGGTACGTGTGCGATATGCCTGCATCCGGCGGAATGCCTGCATGGCGACCTCGGAATGATTCAGAAACAGGATTTAGCGGTGCTGATATCGCATTCCGGGGAAAGCGATGAGATACAGCGGATTATTCCGGGAATAAAAAAAATCGGAGCCGTGCTCATTGGCATTACAGGCAATGGGGATTCATCGCTGGCCAGGGCCTGTAAGATTACACAGGTTATGGAGGGGATGACCGAAGCCTGCCATCTGGGTCTGGCACCTACTTCCAGCACAACGGCCGTCATGGTATACGGGGATGCCCTTGCCGTTGCGGCGG
>OFHA01002007.1_pt1 | contig 12623 bp, 12 predicted proteins | sample 1521891 | NCBI WGS metagenome assembly OFHA01 (sample SAMEA3504089, study PRJEB24116) | mouse gut metagenome | biome: mouse gut; feature: mouse-associated habitat; material: faeces | place: Denmark | collected 2011 | reverse complement strand
ATGGCCGCCTGTTTCCCCGGGAAAGGAGAAAGTGACATGAATGTCTATACCATACATGTGATCATGTGGGCGGGTGCCGCCCTGCTATCCGGCATTCTGCTGGTACTGGTTCCCCCGAAACTCCTGCGGAAGATCACGAGTCCCTTCACGTTCTCCAGCAAGGGCATCCGCAAGATCCGCCGCTGGCACACAACCACCGACACCCTGGGCAACATCCTCGAAACCCTGTGTGTGATCTACTGCTTTGCCTGGCCCTTTGTGCCCGATGCCCTCCTGTGGTATGGCCTGATCCTGGCCTTCACACTCCTGTGCACCATCTCCCGCTGTGCCATCATTGCGCTGAAGCAGACAAAGGGGTACCCTGGTGCTGAAATCCGGATCGTGATGGTCTGCCTGTGGATGGTGGGGATCATCGGCTTCGGGGCAGCCGGGGGCTTCTTCAATGGCCGTATCTTCGATCTTCCCGTCCGCACCCTGGCACAGAAGGCCCTGACCGGCACGCTGTTCGACGATCTCTTCTATTACCTCAGCGATCCGGGGCTGTTTCACTACCTGCTGGAATCAGTCCTCATGGTCATTCCCATTTGCACGCTCTGGAACCAGTTCAAGCATATGCGCCTCGAACGGACCTACAAGTCCATCAACCTGTTTTTCTTCCTGTGCAAAATGGCCGTGATCTGCGCCATCCTGATCGGCGGCGGCTGGCGGGGATTTGATGCCCTGAACACCATCTGGCATTTTGAGCCCGCCACAGCCTGGTATGCGCCTGGAACCGTAAACACTCTCTGACCTGGAAACAGGTCTTTTTTTGACGGAAAACTCCCAGGATGCCGATGCCGGCGGGACCGGGAGCATGCATCGGCCGGGCAACGGTTTATAATGGAACGTGCAGGACAGTGCAGGCTGTCCACAACCAAGGAGGATTTTGCGATGAGTGAAACAACCCAGCGGCTCGCGGCACTGCGGGCTGAAATGAAGCGGGAAGGCCTGGCGGCGTTCATCATCCCGACCAGTGACTTTCACGATACAGAATATGTGGCAGACTATTTCGCTGCCCGGCGGCATTTTTCGGGATTCACCGGCAGTGCCGGCACCCTTGTGGTGCTGGCGGACAAGGCGGCGCTCTGGACCGACGGCCGGTACTTCATCCAGGCGGAGAAAGAACTGGATGGGTCGGGAATCGACCTGATGCGCATGGGGCAGGAGGACACACCGTCGATTCTGTCATACCTGGAGACAAACCTGAAACCCGGGGAAACTGTGGGATTTGACGGCCGGACTGTGTCGTTCCGGGAAGCCCGGGAGTGGAAGCGCAAGCTTGCCGCAAAGGGCATTGAACTGGAGTCCGGGAAGGATCTCGTCAGCCGTGTCTGGACTGACCGGCCGCCCATGCCCAAAAGCGAAACCTTTGTCTATCCTCTGGAGTTCGCGGGCAAAAGCGTCCAGGAAAAACTGGCGGATGTGCGAAAGGTCATGGCAGAGGAAGGGGCGAAGGCCCACATCATCACCAAGATCGACGAGATCATCTGGCTGTACAACTTCCGTGCGGATGACATTCCGTGTTTCCCCGCTGCGCTGTCCTATGCCCTGATCACCCCGGAGAGTGCGAGTCTGTACATCGATGAATCCCGTGTGGATGCGGGAACGAAAAAACAGCTGGCGGATGCCGGTGTCGAACTGAAACCCTATGACCGGATCTACGAAGACGCGGACGTGCTCGAAGGTCCTGTCATGATCGATCCGTCGTTCGTGAACAGCCGGATCGCCGGGTCGCTCCCGACGCAACCGCTGGAGATGCCGGATCCCATCGTCATGATGAAGGCCGTCAAGAACGAAGCGGAGCTCGCGGCAACGAGGGAAGCCCACCTGAAAGACGGCGTGGCGGTGACGGAATTCATGTACTGGCTCAAGAACCTGCCGGCGGATGCCGGTGAAACCGAGGTCTCTGCGGCGGACTATCTTCGCGACAGACGGAAGGAACAGGAGGGCTACTTCGAGGATTCCTTTGCGACGATCAGTGCCTACAAGGAAAATGCGGCCATGATGCACTACCACCCGGGTGCCGTGGACGTGCCGCTGAAGCAGGAAGGCATGCTGCTCGTGGACTCCGGTGGACAGTACATGGATGGCACGACGGACATCACCCGGACCTTTGTTCTGGGACCCATCACAGATGAGGAGAAAAAGTGGTTCACGAAAGCACTGCGCGGTCACATCCGGCTGGAGAAGGCGAAGTTCCTTCACGGCTGCCGGGGCCTGAACCTGGACATCCTGGCCCGCGGACCGATGTGGGAGGAAGAAATCGACTACCAGTGCGGCACGGGTCATGGTGTGGGTCATGTCTCGAATGTGCATGAAGCCCCCAACGGCTTCCGGTGGAAAATCGTGCCGGAACGCAATGACTCCTGTGTCCTGGAGCCGGGAATGATCACCTCGGATGAACCCGGTGTGTATGAGGAAGGAAAGTTCGGGATCCGTCACGAGAACGAAATCCTGGTCAAGGCTGCCGGCAAAAACCGCTACGGGCAGTTCCTGGAATTCGAACCCCTGACGTTTGTCCCCTTTGACCGGGATGGCATCGACGCGGCGCTGATGACAGAAGACGAGATCCAGTGGCTGGATGACTACCACCGGGATGTGTACGACAAGATTGCGCCGCGTCTCAAGGACGAATCCATCAAGGCGTGGCTGAAGGACGTGACGCGTCCTCTTCGCGGATGAAGGAACGACTGTTTGAAATGGAATGCCCCGGCTGCGGGCATTCTTTTCAAATCAAGCGCGACACCTGGCTGACAGCGGGATCCGGGCGCAAGGAAATGATCCGCAGCGGTGCCTGGTTCCGCCACCGGTGTTCGCGGTGCGGCCTGGTGTTTTCCATGGTGCATCCCTTCCTGTACCGGAATCATGCAAAGGGCTACATCGCGGTGCTTTCGCCGACGGGCAGCCTGCCGGAGATCACGGAGGAGAAAACGGTGGTCATGGCCAGGGATCCGGATGCCTTCTGCGAACTGGTGCGGATCCTGGACAACGGGCTGCAGCCTGCACGGATCCAGGGCATCCGCGATGCGCTACGGAACAAAACCGGCCGGCAGTCTCTGCGGTATGAGACAGCCGGACAGGGGATCCTCTGGTTTTTCGATGCCAATGGCAGCCTGGCGGTGAAGGACCCGGGGTGAGGGAAGACCGCATGCGTGCCAGCTATGCCGGATTTCAGACCCTGGATACTGGCCGAAGGGACAGTCAAAAGAGGATGAGGCCCAGGATATGGCACTCATCCTTTTTTTAACTTTGACAAGGTTGTAAGATTAATTTAAGAATCTGATAAGTTGATGGGAGAGCATTATGTGGAATTTCGACTATCTGAAACAGGAGCCTGCATACAGAGGATTTACCGACCCGGCAATCGCGGCTGAGAAAGTATATTTCATCGATCCGTCATCGTCGCTGATCAATATCCGGAAAGCCGTTGAGCAGGGACTGCGATTCATTTACCGGCAGGAAGACATTCCGACGGGTGAAAAAGACAACCTGATTTCGCTGCTGAGAAACCGGGAACTGGGATCCATTCTGCCTGATGGCATGATTTATGACCTGGACATAATCCGGATGCTGGGCAATCAGGCTGTCCACACAGACAAAACCGTAGAGAAAAAACGGGTGCTTCAGGCATTCCTGGCGTTGTTCGAGTTTCTGGACTGGATCGCTTACAGTTATTCCAGAGCAGACAATGACGTCTGGGATCCGGACAGACGATTCAATGTCGATCTGCTGATGCAGAGTCCCGGATCTGTATCTAGAACCAGAGAGCCGGTGAAGACAGAGGCAAAATCAGAAGAACCGCCAAAACTGCCGGATCTTCAAAACCGCAAAAAAGAAGATTATCCCCTGGCTCCGAAAGAAGCCGAAACCCGGAAGCTCTACATTGACCTTATGCTGGAAAATGCCGGCTGGAAGAAAGACACAAACTGGCTCGAAGAAGTCCCTGTCAGTCCGATGCCCACGAAAAGTGGGAAGGGCAATGCCGACTATGTGCTGTATGGGCAGGATGGAAAACCTCTGGCGATTCTGGAAGCCAAGAAAACGACGGCAGATCTGGCAAAAGGCCGCCAGCAGGCAGCTTTGTATGCCGATGCCCTGGAAAAACAGTATGGGCACCGACCAGTAATCTTCCTGAGCAATGGCGTAGAAACCAGAATCGTGGATGGGGAATATCCGGAGCGGAAAATCGCGGATGTATACTCGCCCAGAGATCTGGATAAGTTGTTCAACCTTCGGTCCCGGAAACAGCATCTGACACCTGCCCATTCCAGTGACCGCATTGCAGGCCGCTATTACCAGAAGCAGGCCATCACCGCAGTCTGTGAACTCCTGGAGAGAAAAAAGCGCAAGGCACTGCTGGTCATGGCCACCGGTTCCGGCAAGACCCGTACTGCTGCTGCTCTGATTGACTGGCTTGTTCAGAAAAGCTGGGTCAGAAATGTCCTGTTTCTGGCAGACCGGAAGATGCTGGTGAGTCAGGCCAAAGCCGCCATGGAAGCCAACCTGCCGGATCTCTCTGTCACAAACCTGTGTGAGGACAAAAGCAATCCCGATGCCAGAATCGTTGTCTCCACCTATCAGACCATCATGAACTGCGTTGATACAACCAGTGATACCAGCGGACGAATCTTTACGCCGGGGCATTTTGATTTGATTGTCTGCGATGAAGTCCACCGGTCGATTTACAATAAGTACCGGGATATCTTCAATTACTTCGATGCGCCGATGGTGGGACTCACTGCTACACCGAAAGAAGAAGTGGACAGGAATACCTATCAGCTGTTTGAACTCAATGACGGTAATCCTACATTTGCCTACAGTCTGGAAGACGGAGTGAAAGACCACTATCTTGTATCTTATGAAACAGTGGAAACCGGAACCAAGTTCATTCAGGAAGGCATCCACTTTGATGATCTGACAGAAGCGGAACAGGAAGACTACGAAGAGCGATTTGCAGATGAAAATGGAATTCTCCCGGAAAAGATCGACTCGACTGAACTCAACAAGACGCTTTTTAACCGGGATACCATCCGGAAAGTTCTGGGTCTTCTCATGGAACATGGTCTGCATGTAGACTGTGGCAGCAGGCTGGGGAAAACCATCATTTTCGCCCGGAATCATGACCATGCAGAGAAGATTCTGGAAGTTTTCCATCAGGAGTACCCGGAGCTTGGTAATGATTTTGCACAGATTATTGATTTTCAGGCATATGACCCTGAAACCCTGAAGCGAAGCTTTGCGGATCCGGATAAAATGCCGCAGATCGCCATTTCCGTGGATATGCTGGATACGGGCGTCGATGTCCCCAGTGTCCTGAATCTGGTGTTTTTCAAGAAGGTCCTGTCCAGAACCAAATTCTGGCAGATGATCGGCCGGGGGACACGGCTTTGCGAAGGTCTGATTGACGGAAAAAACAAACAGAAGTTCCTGATTTTTGATTTCCTGAATAATTTTGAGTTTTTTCGGACCAACCCTCATCCCGCTGAACCAAGTGGGACAGTCTCCGTCCAGTCCATAATTTTTGCGACTTTGTTCCGGATGACCTGGCGCCTTCAGGCTGAGAAATTCCAGACACCGGAGTTCAAGACGCTGAGGAATGCCCTGATTGCTCGACTCTCAGCGCAGGTGCAGGAATTGAACCGATCTGCTTTCAATGTGCATCAGCACCTGGATCTGGTGGACTGGTACAGGAATCCGGATCATTACCGGAAACTGAAATTAGCGGATGTTAATCAGGTCAAAAAGGAACTGGCTCCGCTGATTCAGCCTCCCAAAGATGAACTGACGGCAGTGCGTTTTGATTCACTGATGTACGGGATGGAACTGGATGTCCTGAATGACGGCAATGGTGGCCGGGGATTGAGGGACCTGAAAAAGAAGGTGGCAAGTCTTCTCCAGGATTCTTTGGATATTCCGGAAGTTGCCAATCAGAAAAAGCTGCTGGAGAAGTGCGTGGATGACCAGTATCTGTCATCTCTGTCCATCTGGGACATGGAAGAAATCCGCAAAGGATTGAGATATCTGATGAAGTACATTGTCAAAGATGAAGTCCGGATCTATGAGACGGACTACCGGGACACCCTTCAGGATATGGAGATCCGCCAGCCGTCGCTTCCCAGCCTGGAACTGGATACATACAAGGAACGGATGCGGAAGTACATCAAAGCACACGAAAATGAAGGCTGCATCCTGAAGCTGAAGGAAAATCAGCCGTTTACGTACCGGGATTATCAAGAACTGCAGAAGGCGCTGTGGGAAGAAGCAGGCACCAAGGCGGATTACGAGGCGGAATATGCAGACAGGCCGCTGGGTGAGTTTGTCCGAAGCATCACGGGTCTGGACCAGAAAGCTGCCAAGGAGATTTTTGCCAAATACATTGATGAAGCAGAGCTGGATTCAGAACAGATCGAGTTTGTGAATGAAATCATCGACTATCTTGTCATAAACGGAACCATGAACATACAGGTGCTGCAGCAGTCTCCTTTTACAGATCGCGGCGGGATTTTCGCATTGTTTGGAAAGGAACAAGGCAAGTGGATGAAGATTAAAAAGGGAATCGAAGAAGTGAACAGCCGGGCAAAACCGTTTGATGCCTAGGCAGCAATGAGGGAGAGACGGAACCAATGATTACAGGAGAACTGAAAAACAAGATAGACAGTCTGTGGGGGATTTTCTGGACGGGAGGATTGACTAATCCCCTGGATGTGATTGAACAGATGACCTATCTGATGTTCATTCATGATCTGGATGCGACAGATCTGAGGCATCAGAAGGAAGCTCTGATGCTGGGACTGGACAGCAAAAGCATGTTTGACGGGGAAGTGACCATCAACGACAGGGTTGTGAGCAAGCAGGACCTGAAGTGGAGCAGGCTGGGAGACATGGAACCCAGGCAGATGTATGACACGATGGCCAATGCGGTATTCCCATTCATCAAGGGACTGGATGACGGCAATGACAGTGCCTATTCCACCTATATGCAGGATGCGATTTTTAAAATCCCAACACCTTTGATGCTGGACAAAATCATGACCGCCATGAATGGTATCTATGAGCTCATGGAAGAGGACAAGTCCGGGGATACCCGTGGTGATGTATACGAGTATCTGCTGTCCAAGATCGCCACTGCCGGTGTGAACGGGCAGTTCAGAACGCCGCGCCACATCATTAAAATGATGGTTGAGCTGATGGATCCCAGGCCGGATGACACAATCTGTGATCCGGCGGCAGGTACTTCCGGTTTCCTGGTGGAGGCGGCGGAATATCTCAAGAACGTCAAGAAAGAGGATGTGCTCTTTGATCCTGAGAACCGGAAGCATTACATGAATGATATGTTTACGGGATTTGATATGGACCGGACCATGCTGCGGATTGGTGCGATGAACATGATGACGCACGGAATTGAGCACCCCAATATTGAGTACCGGGATTCACTGACGGATCAGAATCCTGACCGGGACAAATATTCTCTGATTCTGGCCAACCCGCCCTTCAAGGGATCACTGGACTATGACAGTGTGTCTGATGACCTACGGGATATAGTCAATACGAAGAAGCCCAAGACAGAGCTGCTGTTCCTGGAACTGTTTCTGAAGATGCTGAAAAAGGGCGGCCGTACCGCCTGTATTGTGCCGGATGGGGTGCTGTTTGGAAGCAGCAAGGCGCATAAAGCCATTCGGAAGGAACTGATTGAAAACAACAAGCTGCAGGCAGTGATTTCCATGCCCAGCGGCGTATTCAAGCCATATGCGGGTGTATCCACTGCGGTTCTGGTTTTCAACAAAACGGGCTACGGCGGAACCGACAAGGTGTGGTTCTACGATATGAAGAACGACGGGTTCAGCCTGGATGACAAGCGGTCGAGAATCGAAGCCAATGACATTCCTGATATTGTGGAACGGTTCAGAAATCTGGGCAAGGAAGCGGACCGCAAGCGGACAGACCAGAGTTTTCTTGTGTATAAAGAAGAAATCGTGAAGAACGATTACGATCTTTCCATCAACAAGTACAAGGAAATCGAGTATGAGAAAGTGGAGTATGAGCCCACTTCTGTGATCCTGGGCAGGATCAACGATCTTCAGAAGGAGATTGAAGCCGGATTGAAGGAACTGGAGAAGATGCTGAAGGAACCGAAACCAGAAGGAAATCGAGAGCATGATTAAAAAATTCTCCGAGATTCTCAAAATTATCAATGGGAAGAATCAGAAAAAGGTAGAAAGTGAACATGGCAAGTATCCAATCTATGGCAGTGGTGGAGTGATGGGTAGGGCTGATGAAAGCCTGTGTCCGAGAGATACTGTAGTGATAGGAAGAAAAGGGAACATTAATAATCCGCTTTTTGTTGAAGAACCGTTTTGGAATGTGGATACAGCGTTTGGATTGGTTGCTGATCAAGAGCAATTAATGCCGAAGTATCTTTATTATTTTTGCAAAAATTTCAACTTTCAATCTTTGAGTACAACTGTAACCATCCCCAGTCTCACTAAAGCTAATCTACTCAATATACAATTGTCATTACCAACAATGGATATTCAAAAAGTAGTTGTTAATAAACTAGACAAGATATCAATACTAGTCGATCAGTATAGAGGACTGTTGGGATTGTATGATTCTATCGTCAAATCCCGATAAGAAGAGAGGTTTGTTAATGAAGTATAAGATTACAGATCTTTTTGAGTTGAAGATGGGAAAAACACCCTCTCGTAGCAATCCTAACTACTGGAATGGGACTAACGTGTGGCTTTCTGTATCAGATTTGAGTAGTTCAGGAAAATATATTAGTTGTAGTAAGGAAAGGATTACCGAACAGGCTATAGACGAGTCCAAGATACAGATGATTCCTAAGGATACTGTAGTAATGAGTTTTAAGCTATCATTAGGTAAAGTATCTATCACAACACATAATATGTACACAAATGAAGCGATTATCGCATTTGTAGATAAGAAAAGTGAGAAAGTTGATCCTTCTTACTTATACTATTGGTGTTTATCCCAAAATTGGGAGAAATACGGAAATAAGGCAGTTATGGGGGTGACACTTAACAAAAAAACTCTCACTTCACTTTCGATTGAGTTGCCACCATATGAATTGCAAAAGAGAATTGTAAAGCGCTTAGACTTATTAGCCAATCTCTTAGAAGCTAAAAATATACAATTACAATCTTTACAGCAATTAGTCCAGTCCCGATTTATTGAGATGTTTGGAGATCCTATTTTAAATCCGAAGGGTTGGATCCAAGAAGAATTAAGTAAATATTCATTAAAAATTTCAGATGGAGAACATACCAGTGTTCCTCGAGTTGAAAGTGGAATACCTTTTTTGAATGCAAAGCATATTCTTTCAGATGGTGAGATTGATTTTTCCAGTGCATCCTTTATCTCTGAAGAAAATCACAACAGAATTTTTAAAAGATGCAACCCTGAGATTAATGATATTTTATTAACAACTACAGGGACAATTGGAAACACAGCGATAGTTAAAACTGAAAAAGAATTTTCAATGGATAGGGGAATAACGCTTATAAAAATTGATAAGAGCAGAATTAACCAGTTTTTTTTGGCTCAGTTGCTCAAAATGCCTTCTTCTCAAGAGTGGATGAGAAGAAATACTACTACAGCCACAATAGGACATTTATTTCTTAATAAGGTTAGATCATTTCCAACAATTATACCCTCAAAATCAGATCAAGATGATTTTAGCTATTTTCTAGATCAGATAACTAAATCAAAATTGGCAATCCAAAAGAGCATCGATGAGCTGGAAACATTAAAGAAAAAGCTGATGCAGGAGTACTTCGGATGAGTAAAGGGGAGATAATCAGACTATTTCACGGATCACGTAGTGGCTTGAAGGGCTCCATAGCACCAATCAGCAGAAATAAATGTGATTTTGGCTCAGGTTTCTACATGGGTACAGTCATCTGGCAGCCATTAACATTGATTCACAATGAAGAGAGTCCGGTTCTCTATACTGTAGAGCTGGATCTATCTGGATTAAGAGTTCTGGAACTGGGCGCAGATTTGACCTGGGCATTAGTAATCGCGTATTACAGGGGCAAACTAGAAAAATATAAGGATCTGCCCCTGTATAATGCGATTCAATCCTATGTCAGTGGGTATGATGTTATCAAAGGGCTGATCGCCAATGACCGGATGTTTGTTGTACTTGACCGCTTCTTCCAGGGGGATATTACGGATGCTGCTCTGATTCACTCGCTGATGGGGCTGGAACTTGGAGAACAGTATGTTGCAGTTTCAGAAAAGGCCTGTTCGCAAATATCAGTGGTTGAAGAAAGACACATTGATGGACCTGAATGCGAAGCCTTGAAAGAACTGAGTTTTAAAAACAGAAAAGCAGGCATCGAACTCGTGGAAAAAGTAGTCAGAAAGTATCGCCGGGAAGGCAGATACTTTGATGAAATCGTGGAGGAATGGAATGGATTTGAGTCTGGATCAGAGACAGCTGTGTGATATTCAGGGTCGTCTGTTTGAAAATTCAGTGAAAGCCGGTTTAGATTCTCAAGATTTCATCAAATCATTTATGACCAGTTCTATGGCTTCGCATCTGGATGACAAATATGACCGTCTTCAGTGGATGGGAGAAGAGTATTTGCTGGATGAGCTGGATGATGAAGTCGGCGGTTTTAAGAAAAATGGAAGCCTTTATGATCCGGAAATGATGTACTGGACTGGTTATTTGTATCGTTACTGGCATTACCTGACAGGGGAAGTGAGCAAAGATATTTATCGCCAGGCGGATGCGGAAACCATGAATACCAGCTGGATTGGTTTCCACGCCCTGGACCCGGAAATGGCTGTAGAGCGTTTTAAAGAAATGTTCTGAATACAGGTATATAAGAACAGCATTGTTGTCTGAGACAATGCTGTTTTACGATTGGGGATATTTAGAAGGTACCCGAAATGACCTGAAGGAGATCCCATGAAACAGCAACTGATTGCAGACATCACCCGTGAAATGCTTCCTATTTTGAATAATTACCAGCTCCAGCAATTGCAGAAGGTTTTGAATCATTGTCTTTACCGTGTGGATGTAAAGGAATCGGAATCGCAAATAAGTGATCCTGACAAGAAGTCCAATGAAGATTACTTAAATCTGTTTATCACCGCCAAGAGTATAGAAGGGTGCAGCACCAAAACCTTGAAATACTACAAGGCTACCATTCGCAAAATGCTTTCAGTTCTTGATATCTCCGTTACTCACATCACAACGGAAGACTTAAGACAGTATTTATCCGATTATCAGACCATCAATAATTGCAGCAAGTCCAATATCGATAACATTCGGCGAATTATGTCCACCTTCTTTTCCTGGCTGGAAGATGAGAGCTATATATTAAAAAGCCCAGTTCGCAGGATTCACAAAATCAAAACCCCGAAGACCGTCAAAGAAACATATTCTGATGAAAATCTGGAGATACTGAGAGACAATGCTTCAAATATTCGGGATCTGGCAATGATAGACCTCCTGGCATCCACAGGAATGCGAGTGGGTGAGCTGGTCAAGCTGAATATTGAGGATATTGATTTCGATAATCGGGAATGTATTGTTTTTGGCAAAGGAAGCAAAGAACGACCGGTTTATTTTGATGCAAGAACCAAGATCCATTTGAAAAACTATCTGGATTCAAGAAATGATGCGAATCCAGCACTTTTTGTGTCTCTTCTCAATCCCCACAACCGATTGGCCATCAGTGGAGTGGAAATACGGCTGCGGGAACTGGGAAGAAAGCTGGGAATCAAGAAAGTACATCCGCACAAATTCAGGAGAACACTGGCAACCAGAGCCATTGATAAAGGGATGCCTGTTGAACAGGTTCAGCAATTATTAGGTCATACCAAAATAGATACCACCATGCAGTACGCAATGGTGAACCAGAACAATGTGAAGATCAGCCACCAGAAATATATTTCATAGAAACTCTGATAGATTCAAATCCCGATTTATTGAGATGTTCGGCGATACTAACAATTCAATGGAGTGGCCAATCGCAAATGTTGAAAGTATTGCAAAAGTAAAAGTAGGCCTTGTAATCAAGCCTACACGTTTCTATTCTTCTTCCCCAACACGATATAAAGCTATTCGTGGTTTAAACATTTCACCTTTTTGCATCAATGATACGAATTGGGTGTACTTCACAGAAGATGGTGCTAAGTCCAATAAAAAGACAGAGGTTAAAGAAAATGATGTCGTCGTAGTAAGATCAGGAGCACCAGGAACGGCTGCTGTTGTAACCAAAGAGTATGCTGGTAGCAATGCAATTGATGTGCTCATAGTTGAACCTGATTTGACCCAGATAGACCCTACTTATTTATGTGCATATACGAATTTTCCGCATGGGTTAAAACAGATCAGTAAGGGAAGTGGGGGTGCAGCACAAAAGCACTTTAATGTTGAGAAATATAAAAATCTAACTATATTTATTCCTCCACTAGAGAAGCAAAAACTTTTTTCTATAGAGAAGAAGGAAATAGACAAATCAAAATTTATCTGCCTAATCAACGCATAACCGTAAGCGTCAAATCAAGGACGTCTGTATGAAAAGAAAGACCTGGGATACGATATC
>OFHA01002000.1_pt1 | contig 12650 bp, 9 predicted proteins | sample 1521891 | NCBI WGS metagenome assembly OFHA01 (sample SAMEA3504089, study PRJEB24116) | mouse gut metagenome | biome: mouse gut; feature: mouse-associated habitat; material: faeces | place: Denmark | collected 2011 | reverse complement strand
CCAGTCCGCAAAGACCGCAGAGGTTACAATCACGTCCGGCACAATCCGCCACTGTTCTGCTGTATGGGGTGGGGCGTTGGGCCTTATGGGACCTTCCGAAGCGTCCAACATGGAATTGAGTGGAAACCACTCCGATTCAACGGGAGGAGCGGTATGGTCTCTCGTATCTCTGGTTATGACGGACTGTGTCATTGAAAATAACAGTTCCGACTATGTCGCCGGCGGCGTTCATATGTCCACGGGAGGAGAGTCAAAGCTGATCCAGTGTACCATTACCGGAAACAAAGCCCTGCGGGGCAGCGCAATCCAGACAGGCAAAGGGGAAGGCACGCTGCCCCTGGTCATCCGGGACTGTACCATTACCGGTAACCGCTCAAAAGAGAATATCAGCGCGGCGAGCGCGATCTGTTACATGAATGAGACAGGGATCATCCTTTCCGGGCACATTATCATGGAGGATAACCATGCAGTGGGGCTGGCTCCCTGTGACATCTTTTATTCTTATAATGAAGGGGCTTCTATCCTTCTTGATGAGGATTTTGAAAGTGATTCTGTTTTTGTGCTTGGCGGCTATGACAATATAAAGCCCGGCAGAGTATTGATTGACGGAAAGCTCTACCATAAGGACGCAAGCACGGAGCAGTTTGTATGGCATACGAGAAGCTACTGCACAGAGAAAAGGGGCGAAAACCTCTATCTTGCGGAAGTGCAGAAGACCTATTCTGTCACTTATGATGCCAATAACAGCTCTTCCGGCTCTGGCAGCATTATGTGTTCGGACCCAAATGATTACACCAGTGCTGATACAGTGACCATCATGGGGGAGGCAGAGCTTTTCCCGCTTATGGGAAACCTGGTAAAATCCGGATGTGACTTTGACGGTTGGAATACACAGGCAGACGGAAAAGGGACTGATTATGCACCCGGTCAGGAGATCAACCTGACAGGCGATCTTTATCTTTATGCAAAGTGGAAAGCCAAAGATCCGGTTACCCTGACCTACATTTATAATGGCGGTACAGGGGAAACAGAAAATGAGCAGGTTATTCCGGGGGCAAATATAACATTCCCGGACGCTTCCAGAGAGGGCTACTGCTTTCAGGGCTGGTATAAGGACGAAGGACTGACAGTATTTGCAGGAAATGCAGGGGAAAAGCATTACGCCCCGCAACAGGACTCTTCCTACTATGCCGCATGGGAAAAGACACATGCCACCGTCACTTTTGACGCAGACGGAGGAAAAATGGAAGGTGGAGCTGTCACTGCAAAGATTGGAGATACTATCACCCTTCCCGGCTGCACCAAAGATGGTTATGAGTTTATTGGCTGGTATGACAATGATACCTGCACCGGGCAGGCAGGGGAGGGATACACCATCTCCGATGATGTCACCCTGAAAGCCCATTATGTGAGGAAAGAAGCACCCACATGTACTGTTTCTTTTGATACGGACGGAGGGAAAGAGATTTCCCCTATAAAAGTAGAAAAAGGACAGACAGTCAGGCTGCCGGAAGCGGAAAAGGAAGGCCACCTCTTCCTTGGCTGGTATACAGCAAAAGAAGGCGGCACCAGAGTGAATGCTGAACTTACCGTGACAGAAGATACCACCCTTTATGCCCATTGGGAGAAGGAAAGTGAAAAGCCGGAGGAAAGGCCGGAAGCAGCCATTACTTTTGACGCAGACGGCGGGGAGATGGAAGGCGGGGATATCACTGCAAAGATTGGCGATACCATACTCCTTCCTGCCTGTACAAAGGAGGGTTATGAGTTTACCGGCTGGTATGACAATGATATTTGTGCCGGACAGGCCGGGGAGAAATATACGGTTACCGGCGATGTCATTCTGAAAGCCCATTATGAGAAAAAGGCGGAGGTTACTTATCTCATTACCTTTGACCCGAATGGCGGAAGGAAAGCCGTAGCCGTAAAAGCAGCCAGAGGGGAAAAGATCACCCTGCCCGGAACGGAAAAATCGGGTTATGTATTCCTTGGCTGGTATACGGAGAAAAAGGGCGGGATTCTTCTTGGCCTTGCCGGGGACGGGATGAAAGTGACAAAGGATATGACCGTTTACGCTTTATGGGAAAAGGAAAAAATAGGGGAAGCCGGTGATAAAGATCAGGAAACCTGCAAGGCAGTATTCCACACAGAAGGCGGAACGCTGAAAAATAAGACTGTCATCATTGCAAAAGGCGCGGGCCTTTACCTTCCTCTCCCAGAGAAAAAAGGCTATGTTTTTGTAGGTTGGTATCTGGACCAGTCCCTGACGCAGTTTGCAGGAACATACAGGGATTCCTACCGCATTACGAAAGACACTGATTTTTATGCGAAATGGGAGAAGTCCAAAGAAGACCATACAGAAGATGGAAATAAAGACCAGGGCGGCAATGCAGAAACAACAGGCACCTATACCGTAAAATATGACGCCAATGGCGGCACGGTAAAAGAGCCCTCCGCCAAAGTGACAAAGGGCGCAGGCGTAAAGCTCCCTGCAGCAGAACGCGAAGGGTTTGCCTTTACCGGCTGGTACACCGATAAGCAGTTATTTGTCGGCAAAGCAGGCGATACTTACAAGCCGGACAGGGATATCAGCCTTTATGCAGGGTGGGAAAAAAGAGCCGGCGGCAACAAGAATGACAATGACAGTACCACTGAATCTGGCATCAATTCCGATGCAGAAGCGGGAACTTTTACGGCAGATGCCGTTTCCGGCAACAAGCCGGATAAGAAATCTGATACTCCTGCAGCAGGAAAATCAGGGAATACAGCGGCAGGCGCATCAGGAGCAGGAACGGAGAAAGGACCTGTGATCCAGACCGGACGTACTTCACCTGTTTACCTTCTTGCAGCCCTCGGAATGTCTGGCGTTCTCCTTGCGGCATTTTCTATCCGTGAGGGAAAACGCAGTTCTGAGGAATAGATTATAATGCTCCGCGCGGACAGGGCTGCAGCGGTATAAAAATATGCCGCTGTGGCAGTCCACCGCAGGAGTTCCAGGAAGGAGGCGGCATGACAGAATGAAAGACCTGGGCGGAAAGCTGGGGAAGCTGGTCTTTCCTGATGTGGAGGAGAAAAAGAGCAGGCGGATCGTGATACAGATCATCGCAGGGCTCCTTATTGCCCTGCTCTCTGTGGCAGGAATGTTATTTTACCAACATCAGGAAGTGAAGCAACAGCAGAAATTCCAGCAGATAAAAGGGACGGAGATTACCCTGCCGGAAATACCACCGGCTGTGCCGGAGGAAAAAGAAACAGAACCCACGGAAGGAAAATCACCGGAAGCAGGAGATGGGGACGATATGGGGGAGATTGATACAAATACCGTAACATTTTCCTACGATTGGGATTCCCTGGTGGAAGCAAATGGGGATGTAAAGGGCTGGCTTTATCTGCCGGATACGCCCATTGACTTTCCGGTAGTCGGCACTCTCGATAACGATTATTACCTGACACATGATTTCTGGAAACAAAAAAAGAGCAGCGGCTGTCCATTCATGGATAAGGACACCGGGCAGTGGGATTTTAACAGGACGGTCTACGCCCACAACATGGGCAGTTCGTCCAGCACCATGTTTTCTCCGCTCCTTAAATATAAGGACGAAGATTATTTTCTGGCACACAGGCAGCTCTACTATACGGAATGTTACGGTGATACAGCAGAGTACCAGGTCATGGCGGCAGTAAAATATAATGCCAAAGATACCGGGAGCTGGGATTTCCGCACAAGGAACCACGCAGACATGGAAAGTTATAACCTCTGGATGGAGCGGCTTCAGGAACATGCATTATATTATGCGGAGCCTGACCATGCCCCTACGCAGATACTTACGCTTTCTACCTGTGACCGCTCGGAGTTTGGGAAGGACGGAAGACTGGTCATTGTAGCCGGGAAATGCCAGCAGTGATAATCACCCTATAGATAAAACAGAAAAATACCAGAAATTAAAATGAAGCGTTCATGGACTGCCAGCTGGCCCATGGGCGCTTTTTACAATAAGCTGCCCGCAGGGCGTGACAGCGTTTGTTACAAAAAAAGAAAGGAATGAGGAAACCAGAGTGCAGGGAGGGAAAGGAGAGAAACCAAGGTATGCGGAAGATAAACCGGACTGTGCCTACTGCTATTTCCGTAAAAAGAAAGGCTCCTGCAGGCTGAAAAAATGCTACTACCTGCTCCCGGAGGAGCCGGAAAAGAAGGAAGGGGAGACCTGCGGGGACTGCCCTTATGGGAAACATTCCCCCTGTATCGGCTACTGCCTTTTGAAGATCATCCGGGAGATGAAAATAAAAATATAGGGCAGGAAGGGAGGAAGAATAGTGCAGGACGAGATAAGCGAGAAGCTGATAGCGCTTTGCATCAATGGCGGGAAGATTTCAGCGCGGATATTGAAGGACGCAATGGAGAAGGCACTGGCGGATATGGAACGGGAACGAAAACAGGAAAGATACAATACGCAAAAAGAGAAAAAGCAGACTGTCAGCCATGGGAAACAGAGCCTTAGGAAACTAGCGGAAAATGGCAGCCAGCTTTCCAACATAGAGGTCACGGACGGCAACATCAAATCTTTTGAAAAATGCGCCCGTAAATACCATGTCCTCTACAGCCTGAAAAAGGATAAATCCGTATCGCCGCCCCGGTATTTCGTATTTTTCCGGGCAAAGGACGTGGATTCCATTACTGCCGCCTTTAAGGAATATACCGGCAGGACGTTAAATAAGGCGAAAAAGCCTTCCGTCCGCAAAAAGCTGGAGCTTGCAAAGGAGCGTGTGGCAAAGCACAGGGAGAGGGAAAAGACAAAACACAAGGACAGGGGGCAGGAACTATGAGCGGGAAAAAAGAGGGAATATCCCTGCATGGTCTGACTGACAAAATAGCAGGAAATTTCACAGATAAACTTTCCATGATAGATAAAAAGCGCCTTCTCATGATGAATTTGCCTTATATCATTGTATTTTATCTGGCAGATAAGCTGGCATGGCTGTACCGCCACTGCATCGGTGATTCTTTTGCCCAAAAGGCAGGGGTGCTGTTCCTGAATTTCCAGATGGCTTTTGAAAATCCGCTCCCCAGCTTCCATATCCATGATCTGGCAGTGGGAGTGATTGGTGCAGCAATAGTGAGGGCTATGGTGTACCTTAAAGGAAAAAATGCAAAGAAGTACCGGCAGGGTGTGGAGTACGGTTCTGCAAGATGGGGGAATGAGAAGGATATCGCACCGTTTATTGATCCGGTGTTTGAGAACAATATCCTTTTCACCCAGACGGAGCGGCTCACCATGAATGGCAGGCCGAAAAAGCCAAAGTATGCAAGGAATAAAAACGTGGTGGTGCTCGGCGGTTCCGGCTCCGGCAAGACCCGGTTCTACGTCAAGCCCCAGCTCATGCAGATGCCCCAAAATGTCAGCTTCGTGACCACGGACCCGAAAGGAACCATCTTGATAGAATGCGGAAAAATGTTAAGCCGGGGGACGCCAAAGATGAAAAACGGGAAGCCGGTCAGGGATAAAAATGGGAGGATCATTTATGAACCTTACAGGATAAAGGTGCTGAATACCATTAATTTCAAGAAAAGCATGCATTACAATCCCTTCCGGTACATCCGTTCCGAAAAGGATATCTTAAAGCTGGTGAATACCATTATCGCCAACACCAAGGGGGAAGGGGAAAAATCGGCAGAGGATTTCTGGGTCAAATCCGAAAGGCTTTTGTACTGCGCCCTGATCGGGTATATCTACTATGAAGCCCCGGAGGAGGAGCAGAATTTCTCCACCCTGCTGGAATTTATCAATGCCTCGGAGACAAGGGAGGAGGATGAGGAGTTCAAAAATGCGGTGGATGAACTGTTTGAGGAGCTGGAACAGGAGAAGCCGGAGCATTTTGCAGTGCGCCAGTATAAAAAATTTAAGCTTGCGGCGGGCAAAACCTCAAAATCGATCTTAATTTCCTGCGGTGCCAGATTAGCGCCATTCGATATTGCGGAGCTCCGGGAGCTGACCAGCTATGATGAAATGGAACTGGATATGCTGGGCGACCAGAGGACAGCTATGTTTGTCATTATCTCCGATACAGACGACACCTTTAACTTCATCGTGGCGGTGATGTACAGCCAGCTTTTCAACCTTTTGTGTGACAGGGCAGACGATGTGCATGGGGGCAGGCTCCCATACCATGTAAGGCTCTTGCTTGATGAATTTGCAAATATCGGCCAGATCCCAAAGTTTGACAAGCTGATCGCAACAATCCGGAGCAGGGAAATCTCTGCTTCTATTATTCTGCAGTCACAGAGCCAGTTAAAGACGATCTATAAGGACGCATCGGAAACAATTTTGGGGAACTGTGACAGCATGCTGTTTCTGGGAGGGAAGGAAAGTACCACGTTAAAGGAGATTTCAGAGACTTTAGGGAAGGAGACCATTGATCTTTACAATACCTCTGATACCAGAGGTCAGAGCCGCTCTTATGGGTTAAATTTTCAAAAGATGGGAAAGGAATTGATGAGCAGGGATGAGCTTGCGGTGATGGACGGTGACAAATGCATCCTGCAGCTGCGCGGGGTGCGTCCGTTCCTAAGCAACAAGTTCGACATCACCAGCCATAAGCGTTATAAGGAACTGTCGGACTATGACAAAAAGAATGCCTTTGACGTGGAAGCTTATCTGGAACACAGGCTGAAGCTCCGGGCTGATGAAGAGTTTGAACTGATTGAAGTAAATGGAAATACGGAAAACGGAAATGTAGAAAACATGGAAACATAAAAAAAGACAGAAAGGTGTGGGGAGCGGAAATATTTCTGCTCCCTTCATAGATGGGAAGAAGGTATATGAATAAGCATAAGGAAGGGAGGGGCTATGCCAGGAAAGGGTATGAAAGAGGAAAAAACAGGGAAGCAAGGGGACATGAACATGCGCTTCACGGTAGCGGAGTGCGGGGAGTTTCACAGCCTTGGGGAATACCATGAAAATATCAAGACGGTGGAGAAAGCGGCCGCTATCTATCGGAGCATACCGCCGGAGCGCATGCACGGCGTCCCGTCTATCGGTATTACGCTCCATAGGAAGGGGAAGCCGGCATATGAGGATCTGCAGCTTGATATCCTTAACGGCGGGACGATAGAAACCGGCCTGATCCATTACGTGCCGGAGGCGGAGAATAACCCTCTTGTATGGGAAGCGGTGGAGGAATTAAAAAGGCTGTTCCCGGAGAAAGAAGTGGTTGATTTCTAAAAAAGCCGGATATTGCCCGGCAGAGAAGGGGGAAGCTGGTGGCTGGAAAAAGTGCATACATGATCCGTGCCCCTGATGAGGGGAAGGGAGTGTTCGTGTAATTGGATATTCTGCGTTGTAAAAATACGGCGCAGGAAGACGCATGATTGCGGGTTTTAACAGCAGGGATTCCTTGCTGTTATTTTTTTACCAATCAGGGCTATGTGCAGCCATGATTGATTTTTTGAGGAGGTGGTTATGGGACAGGTTACATTAGGTTCCCTTTTTGACGGCATAGGGGGATTCCCGTACGCGGCATCATTTTATGGCATCCGGGCATTGTGGGCAAGCGAAGTCATGGAGGACTGTATTTCCGTTACAAGGCGGCATTTCCCGGAAATGTGCCATACAGGGGATATCACAAAACTTCACGGTGGGAGGCTGCCGCCCGTGGACATCATTACATTCGGATCACCCTGCCAGGGATTGTCGTTAGCGGGAAAGCGCCGCGGGCTTTTAGATGAGCGGAGCGGGCTGTTTCTGGAAGCGGTAAGGGTTATTTATGAAATGAAGGAGGCGACAGATGGGAGATACCCAAGGTTTGCATTATGGGAGAACGTCCCCGGCGCATTGTATTCTGCCGGAGGGCGTGACTTTAAGGCTGTGCTTGAGGCGCTCACAGAGGGCGAAGTTCCAATGCCTCGCTCCGGGAAATGGGCAAACGCCGGAATGGTGCGAAGCGGAAGAACTGACATCGCTTGGTGCGTGTACGATGCCCAATATTTCGGAACAGCACAGCGGCGCAGGCGTGTGTTCCTTGTCACGGATTTTGGAGGAAAATGTGCCGGGGAAATACTTTTTATCCCCAAAAGCCTGCAGGGGTATTTTGCGGCGGGCGGAACTCCTCGGCAAGGCATTTCCGCCTTTGCTGGAGGGGATTTTGAAGGAACAGGCAGCGGGGACGGAAGGGGCCTGACCGGGGACAGGATGCCTGACGATATGGTGTACTGCATTGCAGGGAACACCATAGGCCGCAAGCCCTGGAATGGCGGGCATGGCACAAGCTGCCAGAAAGGGCTGTCCTATACCCTGACAACAGTGGACCGCCATGTGGTGACCGCGCCTGCCATGGCAGGGCACAGCAGGTTAAGCAGGAGCTGCATGGGAAAAAAGAGATATGCGGCACGCCGCCTTACACCGCTGGAATGCGAACGCCTGCAGGGGTTCCCTGACGGCTGGACCAGATACAGGCATGGCGGGAAGGAAATCGGGGATACAAGACGCTATGAGATGCTGGGGAACAGCATCGCGGTCCCCTGCGCTGCCTATATCATGCAGGGAATGTGCCAGGCACTGGCAGGGGATGACCGGCAGGGCGTTTCAGGATAAAGGGGCGGCAGTACATATACTGGTGCTGGCTGCCTGGAATGGGAAAAACTGAATATGGAACTTGGAACCAGGGGTTTTGCTGTAGGCCTGGCCGCCCGCACACAGGGCAGCTGCAGGTACAGGAAGCCTCATTCTTATTTTAACATCACAAAAATATCAGGAAAGGAAACGAATATATGGCATTTTTTACTTCAGCGATCACAATCTTACAGACACTGGTGGTAGCCCTTGGTGCGGGGCTTGCAGTATGGGGCGTCATCAACCTGTTAGAGGGCTACGGGAATGATAACCCAGGTGCAAAAAGCCAGGGGATCAAGCAGCTTATGGCGGGCGGAGGGGTAGCGCTTATCGGCACCCAGCTTGTGCCCCTGCTTGCAAACTTATTTGGATAAGATGGGAAAGGAGACCTGCCCATGTTTGATAACATTTTTGAGGCAATCGAGGAGTGGATGCGGGAGCTTCTCTCCGGCATGATCCGTTCCAACTTATCTACCATGTTCACCGATGTCAATGAGAAGACCGGGGAGATTGCCGCACAGGTGGGGCAGACGCCGCAGGGGTGGAATGGGAACATTTTCGCCCTGATCCGGAACCTGTCGGATTCGGTCATCATGCCCATAGCAGGCATGATCATCACTTTTGTGCTGTGTTATGAACTGATTGCCATGCTGACGGAGAAAAACAACATGCATGAGATCGATACATGGATGTTCTTTAAGTATTTCTTCAAGATGTGGGTGGCAGTATACCTTGTGAGCAATACCTTCAATATTACCATGGCGGTGTTTGACGTGGGACAGCATGTGGTCAGCGCCGCAGGTGCGTCCATTAACGGGCAGACCGCTATCAGCGTGGATACCATGATAACCCAGATGGACGCTGCCATGGCATCCATGGGGATCGGGGAGCTGGCAGTGCTGGCCCTTGAGACCATGCTGGTAAGCCTTGGCATGAAGATCATGTCGGTGATTATTACCGTCATCCTTTTTGTCAGAATGATTGAAATCTATCTTTATACATCGGTTGCACCTATTCCTTTCGCCACCCTGGCCAACAGGGAATGGGGACAGGTGGGCAACAACTACTTCCGGGGGCTTTTTGCCCTCGGTTTCCAGGGATTTTTCATGATGATATGCGTAGGCATCTATGGCGTACTGGTATCATCCATACAGATTTCAGCGGATATGCATTCCGCCCTGTTCGGGGTGGCGGCATATACGGTAGTGCTGTGCTTCGGGCTGACAAAGACAGGGAACCTGTCAAAAGCCATTTTCGGGGCGCATTAAAGGGGAAATGGAAAGAAAGGATAAGCGGCGGAAAGGGGCGTTCCCCAGCCGGAAAAGTTTCTGCCGCAGGTATGGGAATGGCATATGTGAGTGTGCCGAAAGACCTGACAAAAGTAAAAAGCAAGGTGATGTTCAACCTGACAAAGAGACAGGTTATCTGCCTTGGGATCGCGTCGGCTTTGGGGCTGCCTTTTTATTTTCTTACAAAAGGCCATATCGGAACCAGCAATGCGGCAGCGGGTATGGTGCTGGTCATGCTCCCGGCATTTTTCTTCGCCATGTATGAGAAGGACGGGCTTCCCTTTGAGAAGATTCTGATGAACATGGTAAGAGTAAAGCTGCTCCGTCCGGCTATACGCAGGTATGAGGTGGAGAATTTATATGAAACGGGAGAAGAAATATCACATCACGGACCGGAGAAAGGAGGCAGGAAACGTGGGAAGGAAAAGCAGGGATAGGAAGAAAATCAATACGGACAGAAGCAGCGGCATCAGTGTCAATAATGCCGGTAACAGTGGTAAAGGCAGGGCTACAGGGCGCGGGCAGGAAGCAGGAAAGAAAAAGAAGAAAGAGAAGCGTATTTCCGCCCAGCAGTCCATCCCCTACCGGGAGATGGCAAAGGATGGGATATGCCGGGTAATGGATAAATATTATTCCAAAACAATACGGTTTTACGATATTAATTACCAGCTGGCGCAGAATGAGGACAAGAACGCCATTTTTGAAAACTGGTGCGATTTCCTCAATTACTTTGACAGCACCATCCATTTCCAGTTATCCTTCATCAACCGCAGGAGCAGCATGGAGGAATATGAATCCGTTATCAAAATCACGCCCCAGAATGACGCTTTTGATGATGTAAGGATGGAGTACGCACAGATGTTAAAGAACCAGCTTGCCAAGGGGAACAATGGGCTGGTGCGGACGAAATATATCACCTTCGGCATTGAGGCGGAGAATATCCGGGAGGCAAAGCCAAGGCTGGAGAGGATAGAAGCGGATATCCTGAATAATTTTAAAGTCCTTGGGGTGCAGGCATATCCTTTAAGCGGGGAAGAGCGGTTGCAGATTATTTATGAGACTTTCAACCAGGAAGAGGGGGAGCCTTTCCGTTTTTCCTATGACCAGGTGCTGCGTTCCGGTATGGGCACCAAGGATTTTGTTGCGCCGCCCAGCTTTGTATTTAAGGGCGGTAAGGATTTCCAGATGGGAAGCACCCTTGGGGCGGTGTCCTATCTGCAGATCATAGCGCCGGAGCTGACGGACCGTATGCTGGCAGAATTTCTGGATATGGACAGGAATCTTGTGGTAAACCTGCATATCCAGTCCCTGGACCAGTTAAAGGCGATCAAGACGGTAAAGAGCAAAGTGACGGACATTGACCGGATGAAGCTGGAAGAGCAGAAAAAGGCAGTACGGAGTGGCTACGATATGGACATCATTCCTTCCGACCTAAACACCTACGGAGGGGAGGCGAAGCGGCTTTTAGAAGACCTGCAGTCCCGGAATGAGCGTATGTTCCTTGTGACTGCCCTTTTCATGAACACTGCAAAGACGAAGCAGGAGCTGGATAACGGGATATTCCAGACTGCCGGGATCGCACAGAAATACAACTGCTGCCTGCGGAGGCTGGACTATATGCAGGAGCAGGGGCTGATGAGCAGTATCCCCCTGGGGCTGAATTTGATTCCTGTGAAAAGGGCGCTTACCACTACTTCAACAGCTATTTTCGTCCCCTTCACCACGCAGGAGCTTTTCATGCCGGGGGAATCCCTGTATTATGGGCTGAATGCCTTAAGCAATAACATGATCATGGTGGACAGGAAAAAGCTGAAAAACCCTAACGGGCTGATTTTAGGAACGCCCGGTTCCGGGAAATCTTTCTCCGCAAAGAGGGAGATCACCAACGCCTTTTTTGCCACCCAGGACGACATCATCATCGGGGACCCGGAAGGGGAGTATTACCCTCTGGTACATGCCCTTGGAGGGCAGGTGATCCATATATCCGCCACCAGCCATGACTATATCAATCCTATGGACATCAACATGGACTATTCGGAGGATGATAACCCGCTGGGGGTAAAGAGTGATTTTATCTTATCTTTATGCGAATTGATTATGGGGAGCCGGAACGGGATAGAGGCGGAGGAAAAATCAGTAATCGACAGGTGCCTTCCTATCGTCTACCGGAAATATTTTGAAAACCCTGTGCCGGAAAACATGCCTGTGCTTGGAGACTTATACCAGTGTCTGCGGGAACAGAAGGAAGTGCAGGCTCAGCGGATTGCCACTGCCCTTGAAATCTATGTAAATGGTTCCTTGAAGGTGTTCAACCACCAGACGAATGTGGAGCTGGATAACCGGATCGTCTGCTTTGACATCAAGGATTTGGGGAAGCAGTTAAAGAAGCTGGGCATGCTCATTGTGCAGGACCAGGTATGGAACCGGGTAACGGTAAACAGATATACAAACAAATCAACGCGGTATTACATAGACGAATTCCACCTCCTATTGAAGGAGGAGCAGACAGCGGCCTATTCCGTGGAGATATGGAAGCGTTTCAGAAAATGGGGCGGCATACCGACAGGAATAACACAAAATATTAAAGATCTGCTTGCCAGCCGGGAGATCGAAAATATCTTTGAGAACTCTGATTTTATTTATATGCTGAACCAGGCGGCAGGGGACAGGCAGATACTGGCAAAGCAGCTGAACATCTCCCCGCACCAGCTTTCCTATGTGACAAACAGCGGGGAAGGGGAAGGGCTGATCTTTT
>OFHA01001994.1_pt1 | contig 12689 bp, 10 predicted proteins | sample 1521891 | NCBI WGS metagenome assembly OFHA01 (sample SAMEA3504089, study PRJEB24116) | mouse gut metagenome | biome: mouse gut; feature: mouse-associated habitat; material: faeces | place: Denmark | collected 2011 | reverse complement strand
TGTGTCGCCTGGCTCTCTGTGGACTTGTCCCCGCATCCGCGGGGGTGATCCGGGAGCCAAGGGATATGCCACTGTTCCTCAGTCCTTGTCCCCGCATCCGCGGGGGTGATCCTGTGTCCCCCGACAGCACTCTGTAAAGAACTCACTTGTCCCCGCATCCGCGGGGGTGATCCTTTTAATTGAAGCCATAAAAGATATAGATGAAACTTGTCCCCGCATCCGCGGGGGTGATCCTCCAAGTTAGAAACGTTGTCTTCACCAAGCATGCTTGTCCCCGCATCCGCGGGGGTGATCCCATCGTTGTATCTTCTCCTGCGGCTTCGTTGAGCTTGTCCCCGCATCCGCGGGGGTGATCCTACCGTCTGACACATCTGCTTGAATTTGGCCACCTTGTCCCCGCATCCGCGGGGGTGATCCTACACACCCTCGGAATAGGGCTCTTCCTGTGCGCTTGTCCCCGCATCCGCGGGGGTGATCCGATTTCCTCGTTCATCTACCACTTAATTTGATGCTTGTCCCCGCATCCGCGGGGGTGATCCGGAAACATCATGAAAAACTACACCGCTGAAGAACTTGTCCCCGCATCCGCGGGGGTGATCCCAAATTCCCGAACCGATTTCAGTGGAAAATTTCCTTGTCCCCGCATCCGCGGGGGTGATCCGTTGTCTTGGAAGATATTATGCCGCCAATCCGGCTTGTCCCCGCATCCGCGGGGGTGATCCGTTTTGATGGAATGGTAAATCAGTGCATTCCTACTTGTCCCCGCATCCGCGGGGGTGATCCCTTCGACCCGGCAAAGGCTTCCAGCGTTGATGACTTGTCCCCGCATCCGCGGGGGTGATCCGCTATCGAACACAAGCTAACCGGCCTTTCCAGGCTTGTCCCCGCATCCGCGGGGGTGATCCTACTCTTCAACTGCCATAGATTCGGTACGAAAACTTGTCCCCGCATCCGCGGGGGTGATCCTTATCGATAGCGTCATAGAATCCGAATCCTTTTCATGTCCCCGCACTCGAGGGGGTGATCCTGCTTCCGAATTAACAAGAAACTCAAACACTGCTTGTCCCCGCACCTGCGGGGGTGATCCCTCGACAACATCGCATTCTCCACTGATTCCAAACTTGTCCCCGCACGTGCGGGGCTTTTTTCATCTGAAAAAAGCGGCCTTCCCGGCCGCCTACATCGTCCTCACTATGATTCTGTCAAACTCCGGCAGCACAAACGGAAGCCTGTACTCAAACCTCACCGGACTGCCCACCTCGATCTCCTCGTTCAGAACATCCGCGAACACGACCTGTTCCCCTTGCATGAACAGGATATTGAACTGAGGCGCCAGTGGCTGTTCTACAAATGCATCCGTCGGAAGCCGTCCGCTGATGACGATATCCTCCTGCGTATAGTCCACTTCCCATTCCTGCGCCTTCTCATCAGTCCTGAGATATCCCGCTTCAGCGGTCCCATACTCCATCTGCGCCGCCAGGGCATCTTCCAGAGATGTGCCGTCAAAAGCCGCATAGCTGTAGACCGTATCAGTGCTGCTTGTCGCCGGAAAATAGGCAGCGCTTCTGGCAGCGTTGCCTGCCCGCAGATACAGCGTCTGGGCGTTTGTCTGCATTGGAACAGTTGTTTTCTGCCTGATGGTGATGACAGTCATATCCTCATTCTGGAATCCGCCGATGATTTCCGGTGAGAACAGCTCATTGGGATCTGCGCTTTGCCATACCTCTGAAGGAGTATATAGTTCCGCCAGTTCCTGCTGTGTCTGTCTGTCTTTCCATGTCAGCCCTGCCAGTGCCAGTGCGACAAGAAGCAGTGGAATCAAAAAAACTGCTGGCCGCAATTGCTTCATGGTATCCTCCCCGCTGTACAATAATGGTATGCAAAAAATCAAGGATATGTCCGGGAAATCCCGTGCCCTTTACATTGTGATTTCTGCCCTATGTCTTGCGCTTGCCTGCTGGGCTTGTACCAACACCCTGCGAACCTGGGTCCAGGTGGCTTCCGTAATCATCATGATAGCCTCGGTCCTCATGATCATTCTGCTGCTGATACTACGGGCAGGGGCTGAAAAGTCCCAGGATTCTCCCTATGCCCCACAGCTTCAGCAGCTTGTCCTGCTGGATCGAGACGGGCAGGAAAAGCTCTGCCGCATCCGCCGGCTTGTGGACACTCTCTTTGGCGCCGGCTCCCTGACCGCTGCCAGATTCTCCGGTGCAGCGCAGTCGGCTCTGTCTGTTCTTGCAGGCAACGTGGACCAGGGCCAGCGGGCTGTGGCAGCCTTCGGCAGTGATTCCCCCACAAAAGAGAGGGAACTCGTATTCAGCGGCTATATCCGTGAATCCCGGTCTGTCCTGGACCAGCTGGACAGGCTGCTCCTGCTCCTGGTGCAGTATGATCAGTCCCAGGACCATGATGCCGAAAGCGTCACAGCGCAGCTGGAGGAAATCACCTCAACTATCCACTTATATGAACATAACTGACGTTTCTGAGCCTGCCATCTGACAGGCCCTTTTCACATCATTCCATTACTCCAGCGTACTCCGCGTCCAGTTCACCGGCTGCACCCCATGCGCCTCCAGGAACTCATTCGCCTTCCGGAAATGCCCATTCCCGAAAAACCCACGGCTTGCCGACAGGGGACTTGGATGCGGCGACTCCAGCACCAGATGATTCGGGTTGTGGATCCGCTCCTTTTTCTGCCTCGCTTTGCTGCCCCACAACAGATACACGATGGGCTGATCCTGCTTCTCCAGCTCATCAATGATCTCATCGGTAAACCGCTGCCATCCCAGCTTCTCATGGGACAGCGGCTTGCCTTCCTCCACAGTCAGGATCGGGTTCAGAAGCAGCACCCCATCCTTCGCCCAGTCCTCCAGATTCCCGTCCCTGGAAAACGGCGCATCATATTCATTCTCCAGTTCCTTGTACATATTCCGCAGCGAAGGCGGTATCTTCACGCCGTGATTCACCGAAAACGCCATTCCATGTGCCTGCCCCTCACCATGATAGGGATCCTGCCCCAGGATCACCACCTTCACATTCTCCTTTGGGGTCTTCTTGAGCGCCTCGAAAATCTGCCCCTTCGGCGGATAGATCTTCTTCGTCTTGTATTCCCGGGCCAAAGCCCAGTCCAGGTCATTCAGATACTCCTTTTCTTTCTCCCGCTGGATCAGTGCATCCCAGCTGTTGTTTGTGATCGTCATAGCCCCATTATACGGACCTGACTATAATGGAACCATGACACTGAGCGAAAAAATCGCAGCCCTGGAATCCCGCATCGGCATAAACCGCCCTCCAGGACAGCTGCGAAAGCTGATGGAGCAGCATATTCCGGAAACTCTGAAAATCCCCGCCATCCAGGTCGCCGGTACCAACGGCAAAGGCAGCACCGTGACCTGGATGTCACTGCTGGCGGACAGACCTGTCATCGGCACCTTCACCTCTCCGCATCTCTTCAGCCACTTCGAACGGATGACCATCAACCATCAGCCAATCCCGGCAGACAAATGGGAAGAGATTTACGACCGCTGGCTGCCGTTGTTTGAAGAACAGGGCTTCACAATGTTCGAAGCCGACCTCTGGATGGCCATGGTCTGGTTTGCGGAAAACCGCGTGGATCTGGCACTGATGGAAGTCGGCATGGGTGGTGGAAGGGATGCGACCACCGCACTGGTCTACCTGGCGACGGGAATCACCAACATTGGCCGGGACCATATGCAGTATCTGGGCAGCACTCTGGAAGAAATCGCAAAAGCCAAAGCCGGCATCTTCAAACCCGGCATTCCCGCACTCACCGCAGAACAGGATCCGGCACTTTTTGAAATTCTTTCCCGCGAAGCCACCCAGGCCGGAACTCTTCTGACCAAAGTTCTGGCTATTTCGCTGCCGGAGGGTTTCCCAAAGTACCAGGAAGCCAACCTGGGACTGGCAGCAGGGCTGCTGGCGGCAGCGAATATCCCCATGAAACCGCTGGAACAGGCAGAAAAGAACTTCTTCTGGCCAGGACGGATGCAGGTTGTCAGCCAGGATCCCCTCCAGGTCGTGGACGGCGCCCACAATCCTGAAGGCATCGAAGCCCTTTGCCGGTCTCTGCCCGGGGTGGACCGGATTTTCTTCTCGGTGCTGGCGGATAAACAGGCACCGGAGATGATCAGAAGGCTGCTGGAGACAGGAAAAGCTGTGACTCTGGTCCGTTTTGACACCCGGAGGCTGGCGGATCTGGAAGAACTGTCGGCGCAGTTCGGCCTGGACCTGGTTTCCCTGGAGGAATCCCTGTCATCAGACAAACCGGCACTGTACTGCGGATCGCTGAAATTTGCTGCTGCTGTATTAAAAGGGAAACACTATGACAAGCATGAATTTTGATGACTTCCTGAATCTGGAACAGGCATTTCAGTCAGGAAACCTGCCGCCGCTGCTGGTTCTTCCGGGCAGCATTCCGGTGCTGGTCTCAGCGCCGCACGCTGTGACACACTGGCGGGATGGCAGGGAAAAAAACGCGGATCTGTACACCGGGGCCCTGGCTTTGTGGCTGCACGCACAAACCGGATGTGCCGTACTGGCGGCTGGACAATCCCCTGATGCAGACGGAAACCACGATCCGGCATCCATCAGCCCTTACAAACAGGAACTGGCACGGATCCTGCAGGATGACCCGGTGAAAGTGGTGCTGGATCTCCATGGCGCAAAAGCCTCGCAGCCCTTTGATGTGGAACTGGGTACCGGCCCGGGGTGGGAAGGGAAAAGCCCGCTGGTGCAGAAAGCCCGTCTGTGTTTTCTGGCTCAGGGTTTCAACCCGGAGAAGATCTGGAGCGACCGGCTGTTTTCGGCGGCGAAAACCGAAACCGTGACCCGGTTCTGTATCCGGGATCTGAAGGTGCCGGCCCTGCAGCTGGAAATCAACCGGAAATACCGGGATCCGGACAACCCGGAAAACCTGACCATGCTGCTGAATGCCCTGAAAGACCTGGTGATTTCCTGTGCCTGAGATGCTGCGGTTTGCTGACGGTGTGATGGTCCCTGTGATGCCGGCAGACGGAAAGATGGAGACCGATGCAGACGCAAGCCGGGGGACCGAAGCTTCAAAGGGTGCCGAAGCTGTCAAAGGATCCGGATCTTCCTCTGAAACTCTGTTTCACGAGGGCGTTTTACCGGAAGCGGCTCTGGCGGCTGACTGGCTGCAGGGGAGGGGGGGGGGAAGGAGAGGCAAAACCAGGCAGTGTATATGTCAAGCCAGCCTACAGGTCAGCCACAAGGCAGGGAGTGATCCTGGATCCCATGGACCGGGAGTGTCTGGCAGCACTGGAGAACATACCTTACGATACACGCTACCGGGTCTGCCGCCTGGGCCGGGCAGTCAGGCACAAGCCGCAGGACCGGGTCGTGACGCCGGATTTTCCCCCTTTTTCCCGGCTGCAGGCTGTGGGACCCCAGGGAGCGCAGGCCACACTGTGGACCAACCCGGCTGCAGGCAGTGAAAAACCGGAAACGGGCGAGATCCTGCTGACCAACCGCCTGATCCGCACACTGTATGGAAGGGAGTGGATCGAAGGCACGGAAGAAACCCCGGCACTGGAAGGAGCGCCTTTGCTGGTGGGCGCGGATTTTGAAGAAAACTACGACCTGGGCTTGCCCAAGGCCGATCAGATCAGCCGGGTGTATTTTTCTTCCTTGCTGTACCAGGATCTGAAACCGGAAGCGGCGGACAGTGATTTCTGGCTGTACAACCCCCTGACAGATACCCGGATGTACCTGCCATTTGAAGGCAGCGACTATCAGGACCATGGCCGGGTGGTGAAAAACGGAAAACCCGCCCGGAAAGTCATGGTTCCCCGGTACTACCGGATCCTGATGGGCTGGGCCAGTTATCCGGTGGCGCGTATCCGCAAGGAAAGCTATGTCCGGCTGCTGGAAGAAATGACCCCTGAACAGCGGGACTTGATGACGCAGACCTATCATCCGGTGGAATCGGAGATGTTCTATGACCTGGATGCGGCACTGGATCCCGAATCCCGGCTGTATCAGGACCTGGCGGTTTTGCAGACACAGTCGCCTCTGTTTCATCGCGCGGAGATCCTGCGCAGGCCCCGGCGAATGATCCGCCGGCCGTTGCCGGCAAAGCTCTGGAACCGGCTGCTGGAACACATGATCGGGACTGCTGAATTCGACCTGAAAGTCACCTGGACGCAGGACACGGATGACCGCAACAGCATTGCCAGGCTGAACCCGGACATGATGACCCTTCTGGGCGTGGGGGAAAATGACAAGATCATCATCCGGTACGGACGTGACAGCCTTTCGCTGCGGGTCCTGAACTGTGAAACCGTGGATTCCGGTCAGATCGGTCTTCCGGCTCCCGCAAGGCTGAAACTGGGCATGAATTCCGTCAATGACGTGGTCACGGTCGAAAGAAACATGAATCATATCCTGTCCAAGTACTCCCAGGTGCAGGCGATGACGATCCTGGGCACCCTGCTGGCGGTTTCCGAGGTGCTCCCGGATGTCTGGACCTCGCTGGCGGTCTCCGCCCTGGCAGCGCCGGTGCTGGTGTACTTTGTGCTGCGGGAAGAAAGGGAAAAGGTGCGGTGATGAAACGGCAGGAAGAAAACCGGGGACCGGCTGTGGATATGCAGGAGATACAGGAACCGGTGCCGGATATGACCTGTGAACAGGCGGTGGACTATATCTACGCCTCCTGGCAGAAGGCCGGTCCGGACAGACAGTGGGATGTGCCGGATTCCCGGAAGCGCCATCCGGAACTGACGGCATCCTGGCTATCGAAACCTGTTTCCGTTCCGACGGCCCTGGTCACCGGATCCAAAGGCAAAGGCTCCACCGCCAGGATGCTGGCGGCTCTTCTGGAAAAAGAGGGTCCCTGCGGCCTGCTGACCAGTCCTCACATTCTGGATTTCCGCGAACGTATCCGGCTGGGCGGCTCCATGATCGGCTGCAGGGACTTCAGCCGCCTGGTGGGCGAAGCGAAAGCCTGTCTGGATACAGTGGCTGTCCCGTCAGGGCAGTTCATCAGCCCCATTGGCAGCCAGGCCATGACTGCCCGGTTGTATTTTGAGGAAAACCATGCCGCGTTCCAGGTCTTTGAATGCGGCAAGGGTGTGCAGTTCGATGATGTGGGCAGCATCCCCCATGAGACAGCCCTGGTGACGCCGGTTTTCAAGGAACACCTGCGTGAACTCGGGGGCAGTCTGGAAGCCATCGCCCGGGACAAGGCGCATATCCTTCAGCCAGGGACCCGGACCCTGCTCATGGCCCGTCAGGATCAGGCGGTGCGCAAAATCTTCCGTGACAGAGCCCAAAGTCTCGGGGTGCGCGTGCTGGAATATGGCCGGGATTTCAGGACATCGAATCTGCAGCGGACCGAAGACGGGATCTGCTTTGATGTCCATACCCCGGACAATGAATACCGGGATGTGCTGCTGCCCACCCTGGCGGCATTCCAGGCAGAAAACTGTGCCCTGGCGCTGGCGGCTTCGGAAGTGATGACAGGAAAACCCTCCGATCCGGCTCTGCTGAAGTCACTGGATTTTGCGGGTCGTCAGGAAGTGCTGCGCCGCTCGCCGCTCTGGCTGCTGGATGCCTGCATCAACCGGGAATCTGCATGTCAGCTGGCGGACTCCCTCACGGCGCTGGATGTGAAGGATGCCCTTCTGGTTCTGGCAGTGCCGGATGACAAGGATCCTGCCGGCACTGCCCGAATCCTGGCCCCCTTTGCCGGGGAAATCCGGATCTGCCCCGTGACCTCCGGTCATTACCGGATCACCGAAAGCCAGTGCCGGGTCCTCTGGAATCTGGGGGTTCCTGTGAACTGGTGTCCCTCGATGGACGCAGCCCTGGCAGACAGACTGTGTGAAACAGTTTGTGCCCGGGATCCAGCCAGGCAGGATTGTCCGGTGATCCTGGCCGGTACCACGGCTTTTGTCAGCGATGTCTATCGGTGGATGCAGAAACAGCGCAGGCCTGCTGACAGCCTCAATGGGCAGGGATTTCCTGCAGGATCCCGATGATGGACTGCATTCGAGTCACTGCATGCCACACAAGATACGGCGCCCCCCTGTCATCTGCTGAAGATGGCGGGGCTTTTATCTGTCTTCGATCCGGCAGTAAAGCGATGAACCCGCGGGCTTTGGCAATCAAGAAAGACGCCTGAAACATTGGGTGAAACTTTCTGAAAACGGGTTTGGTCATTCCTTTCATTTGGTGTAGAATGAACATACATTGTCTGAAGGGAAAGGAAGGGATATGAATGCTGCTTAGTGGTGCGGATATTGTAATTGAAACTCTGATTGAGCAGGGAACAAAGACTGTGTTTGGATACCCGGGCGGACAGGTCATCAATCTGTATGATGCCCTGTACAAGCGGGAAGACCGCATCCATCACGTGCTGACAGCCCACGAACAGGGTGCCTGTCATGCCGCGGACGGCTATGCCAGAGCCACGGGGGATGTGGGCGTGGTCATTGCCACTTCCGGCCCCGGTGCGACAAACCTTGTAACCGGCATCGCCACGGCGTACCTGGATTCCACGCCGCTGGTGGCCATCACCGGGAACGTGCCCAATGCTCTGATCGGCCGGGACAGTTTCCAGGAAGTGGACATCACCGGTGTAACGCTGCCGGTCACCAAACACAATTTCTTCGTCAAGGACTATACAGAGCTGGCGGACACCATCCGGAAAGCCTTCCGGATCGCAAAATCCGGCCGGCCCGGTCCGGTGCTGGTGGACATCCCCAAGGATGTGCAGGTCCAGATGCAGGAATATGAACCGGTGCCGGTGGTGGAAAAGGAAGCACAGCGACCGGTCAAGCTCAGAAAAATCCAGGCAGCGGCGGACATGATTGCCGAAGCCGTCTCTCCTTATATTTATATAGGCGGGGGTGTCATCACCGCAGATGCCTCGGAGGAAGTCCTGGCACTGGCGGAAAAAATCGATGCACCCATCGGTTCCACGCTGATGGGCCTGTCTGCCATCGACAACGACAACGAACGGTTCCTGGGCATGGTGGGCATGCACGGACATTATCCGGCTTCCGTGGGACAGGATGAAGCGGATCTCATCATTGCCATCGGAGCCCGGTTCTCGGACCGTGCCACCGGCGATGTCAGCAAATATGCAAAAGGCGCCCGCATCATTCACATGGACATCGACCGGGCGGAAATCGACAAGAACATATCCTCCGATCTGGGGATTGGCGGGGACCTGAAGGAGGCTCTGACAGCGCTCATCGAAGCAGTTAAGCCAGCCCGTCATCCCGCGTGGAACGCCCGGCTGGATGCCCTGCGGGCGATTGGCGAGGAACAGCTGGAAGCCACGCTGGATCCAAAGGAGCTCACACCCCATTCCCTGATCTGGGAAGTCGCCCGTCATACGGAGGCTGACACCCCGGTGGTCACGGATGTGGGACAGCACCAGATGTGGACAGCCCAGTACTATCCCTTCCACAAGCGCCGGACCTTTATCACCTCCGGCGGTCTGGGAACCATGGGATTCGGCATGGGCGCCGCCATCGGAGCTGCCCAGGCCACAGGAAAGAAAACGGTGCTCTTTACCGGTGACGGTTCCTTCGGCATGAACCTGAATGAACTGGCTACCGCTGTGAGTCAGAACACCCCGCTGGTGATCGTGATCATGAACAACAATGTGCTGGGCATGGTCAGGCAGTGGCAGAATCTGTTCTTCGACAAACACTATTCCCAGACCACCCTGAACCGGCAGACGGATTTCGTGAAGCTGGCTGAAGCCTTCGGTGCCAGAGGACTGAGAATCATGAACCGGCAGGAACTGGGACCGGTCATGGCCGAAGCATTTGCCCACACAGGACCGGTGGTGGTGGAGGTGGCCATTGATCCGGATGCATTCGTTCTTCCGATGCTGCCCCCCGGGGGCTCCTTTGACGACATCATCACGGAGGTCTAAGCATGGAGCAGATGGAACACTTTGAAATTGCGATCCTGGTGGAAAACGAATCCGGCGCCCTGTCCAGAATTTCGGGGATGTTCACCCGCCGGGGATTCAACATTCATTCCCTGACCGTCGGGGAAACAGAAGACCCGTGTTTCTCCCGCATGACCATCAGTGCGGAGGGAGACGAAACCATCCGCCGGCAGATCGTGAAACAGCTGGCCAAGCTGTACAACGTCAAGGAACTGAAAGTGATGGAACGGGATACGTCGGTGAAGCGGGAGCTGGCACTGATCAAGCTGAAAAACTCGCCGGCAACCCGCTCCGATATCCTGTCGGCAGTGGATATCTACCGCTCGAAAATCATCGATCTTTCCCCCAACACACTGTGTGTGGAAATCACCGGGGAAACCTCGAAAATTGATGCATTCATTGAAATCGTGAAGCCCTACGGCATTCTTGAAATGTGCCGGACGGGGGTGGTGGCGCTGGAACGCGGCTGTCACTATCTGAGGCGTGAAAATACAGAAGACAGCAAAGAAGGAGAGTAAAGACATGTCAAAAATCTATTACCAGCAGGACTGTGACCTGAACAAGCTGAACGGAAAGAAAGTCGCCATCATTGGCTATGGCTCCCAGGGTCATGCTCATGCCCTGAACCTGAAGGACTCCGGTGTGGACGTGGTTGTCGGTCTGTATGAAGGATCGAAGTCCGCCGACAAGGCCCGTGAACAGGGTCTGGAAGTCATGAGCGTTGCGGATGCCACAAAAGCGGCAGATGTCATCATGGTGCTGATTCCCGATGAAAAGCAGAAAGCAGTCTATGAATCTGAAATCAAGCCGAACCTGACAGCCGGCAAGACACTGGCGTTTGCCCACGGCTTCAACATCCACTTCGGTCTGATTCAGCCTCCGAAGGATGTCAATGTGATCATGATCGCGCCCAAGGGCCCTGGCCACACGGTGCGTTCCGAATATGAAGCGGAAAAAGGCGTTCCCTGCCTGATTGCCGTGGAAAACGACGCCACAGGCGATGCCCTGGACCTGGGTCTGGCCTATGCAGCCGGCATCGGCGGCAGCCGTGCAGGTGTGCTGGAAACCACATTCCGGACAGAAACCGAAACCGACCTGTTCGGCGAACAGGCAGTCCTGTGCGGCGGTGTGGTTGCGCTGATGCAGGCAGGATTCGAGACACTGTGCGAAGCCGGCTATGACCCCATCAACGCCTACTTCGAGTGCATCCACGAAATGAAGCTGATCGTGGACCTGATCTATCAGTCGGGCTTTGCGGGCATGCGCTACTCCATTTCCAACACAGCAGAGTACGGCGACTACATCACCGGTGAGAAGATCATCACCGATGAGACGAAGAAGTCCATGAAGAAGATCCTGAAGGACATCCAGGACGGCACCTTTGCGAAGGACTTCCTGGTGGAAATGTCCGATGCGGGCAACCAGGCACACTTCCGTGCCCTGCGCAAGCTGGCTGCGGAGCACCCGTCGGAGAAAGTCGGCGAAGAAGTGCGTGCGTTGTACAGCTGGAGCGACGAAGACAAACTGATCAACAACTGATCTGACATTCCCCGGAACGCAAACGGGGTTTGCGCTCTTTCAGGACCGCAGATCCGGGCATTCTGACCCGATTTCAAAAGCTCTGATACGGACCCTGTAATCAGGAGAGGACGCCGGGATGAATCAACCGCAATAAGGGAAGTGCTTCACTGTCCTTATTGCCATATACAGAACCAGACAGAGCCGGTTCCGGCAGGGAACAGCTCTGACCCTGGCTGACAGAAAGTGACGATGGTAAGCGATATGAAAAGTGACAATATGAAAACCGGGCAGGAGAAGGCACCCCAGCGCAGCCTTCTGCATGCCCTGGGAATGACGGAAGAGGAAATGCGGCGGCCCCTGGTGGGCATCGTGTCTTCCTGGAATGAAATCGTGCCGGGGCACATGAACCTGGACAAAATCACCGATGCGGTGAAAATGGGCGTCGCGATGGCAGGCGGCACTCCGGTGGTGTTCCCGGCCATTGCGGTCTGTGACGGCATTGCCATGGGACATGAGGGCATGAAGTATTCCCTGGTGACCCGGGACCTGATTGCCGACAGCACGGAAGCCATGGCCCTGGCCCATGCCTTTGATGCCCTGGTCATGGTGCCCAACTGCGATAAAAATGTCCCCGGTCTGCTCATGGCTGCAGCACGTCTGAACCTGCCGACAATCTTTGTCTCCGGGGGGCCGATGCTAGCGGGACGCATTGACGGCCACAAGACCTCCCTGTCCAGCATGTTCGAAGCCGTGGGCAAATACAAAGCCGGCAAGATCGACGAGACAAAGCTGAAGGAATATGAGCTGAACACCTGCCCGTCCTGTGGTTCCTGCTCCGGGATGTATACTGCGAACTCCCACAACTGTCTGACGGAAGTGCTGGGCATGGGCCTGGCGGGCAACGGCACGATCCCCGCGGTGTACTCTTCCAGGATCGAGCTGGCCAAACATGCAGGCATGCAGATCATGGACCTGATTGAAAAGGACATCCGTCCGCTGGATATCATGACGGAAGCTGCGTTCCGCAACGCCCTGACGGCGGACATGGCACTGGGATGCAGCACAAACTCCATGCTGCACCTGCCGGCGATCGCCCATGAATGCGGCGTGGACATCAACCTGGATCTGGCGAATGAGATTTCGGCCGTGACCCCGAACCTGTGTCACCTGGCCCCGGCCGGTCCCACCTATATGGAAGACCTGAACGCGGCAGGCGGGG
>OFHA01001993.1_pt1 | contig 12690 bp, 10 predicted proteins | sample 1521891 | NCBI WGS metagenome assembly OFHA01 (sample SAMEA3504089, study PRJEB24116) | mouse gut metagenome | biome: mouse gut; feature: mouse-associated habitat; material: faeces | place: Denmark | collected 2011 | reverse complement strand
TCCTGGAACAGTTTTTTACGGAATATATGCCGCTCTCGTCAGGGCTTTCCCCTAATACCACGAGATCCTATAAACATGCCTTCCGCCTTTTGTTCCAGTATGTTTATCAGGAAAAGAAGAAAAATGCTGGTGAAATCCTCTTCCGGGATTTGAATTTCGAGACTATTGACGGCTTCCTGAAATGGATCGAAGCAGAACGGGGATGCTCAGTATCCACAAGGAATCTCAGGCTTTCAGCATTGGCCTCTTTTGCCGGTTACGCACAGAACAGGAATTTTGAAGCAGCGACTGTGTTTGCAAATGCGGTGAAAAGAGTGCCTGTAAAAAAAGAGGCCGTCCAGCCGAGGACCACCTTTACGCTTGATGAAGTTTCAATCCTGCTCCGGCTTCCTGATCCCGGGAAACGGATGGGCTTCCGTGACCAGGTTCTTTTGAACCTGATGTATGCCAGCGGAGCCAGGGCACAGGAAATCTGCGATCTCAAAGTCAGGGACTTCCTGGCCGAGAAAAACCTCTATAAGCTTACAATTACTGGAAAGGGAAACAAAACCCGGAGGATCGTGATTGCAAGGCCTAGCGGAACTCTCCTGGAACGATATCTGGAGGAAACGGGAAAGGCCGGTCGGTTGGAGGCCTACATCTTTTCCAGCCAGACCCATCCGCAGATGAGCATTTCCTGTATTGAGGAGATTTATAAAAAATATATCATGCTCGCAAGAGCAGGGCATCCGGAAATGTTCCTTGAAAAACGCTACACCCCGCACACCATGAGGCATACGACCGCCACACATATGTTGGAAGCCGGGGTATCAATTATGGCAATCAAAAATTTCCTCGGACATTCCTCGATCTCCACAACAGAACGGTATGCTGAACTTTCACAGGGAACCGTAAACAGGCATATCCGGGATTGGAACGAAAAGTGGTTTTCCCATCAAAAAGAAAATCCTGTTACACAAAAGAAAGAGCATCAGCTCCCTGACTTCCTGAAATAGTTCTTACATTATCCGAGGCAACTTCTCTGAAAGCCTTTTATGCTGGCGGTTTTGAGAGTTTCCTCGGATAATTGATTATCTCGGATAATGCGCCCTGCCGTGAAGTGGTATGAAGTGGTATGAAGTGGTAAACTAAAACTGGACACGGGGGGTGCAAAAACTAGACACGATGGTATAATCTATGTACAAAGGAAATACCATTCATGGACAAGTGGCACCATTCAGTGAACAGGAGGTTTGCCAATGAAGTACACCAAGGAACAACGCTTGGACATCGCCAAGCGCGTATACGATGGGGAACTGACCGTGGAGGAAGCGGCAGTCAAGTATGAACTCAACCCATCCAGTGTGAAAGGCTATCTTCGCCTTTACCGTGCTGAAACGGGACTTCCGCCCAGGACGCACAGGAAGAAAACCGGAAACGTCACACAGCCTGCCCGGGCTCCGAAGGATTCCAGTCTCAAAGAGTATGAATCCATGTCAAAAGAAGAACTCATTGATGCCCTCGTCATGGCACGGATAAACGAAGCCCGCTTAAAAAAAGGATACTCAGTGAAAGGAAGTGGTGTGGAGAAGGAGTATCTTCCTATCGACAGCGGGAATACCAAGTGATATTGGATCTGTCAGGCGGCTTTCCTGTCAATCTTCTCTGTGAGAAGATGGGAATACAGAGGAGCAGCTTCTACAATTGGAAGCATACCCTCTCCCATCCGGCAGAGCGTACGAAAGCCTTACTCAGCAACCTGGCGCTGTTCGAGGAATACCATCTTCGTTATCCTTCTCATGGATACAGATGGCTGAATGCCAAAATCCGTCTGGATACAGGCACTGTGATGTCGGATCCTTACGCGCACAAATGCTGCAAGACGCTCGGTGTGAAGAGCGGGGCGAAACACTATAAGTACAAGAAGCCCGGAAACCCGTTCAAGATCTATCCGAATCTGCTTATGACCGAGATGCAGATTGACAGGCCATTGCAGTGTATTGTCAGTGATATGACAGCTTTCTATGTGAAGGGTATTTACTATGAGCTTGCGCTGTACATGGATCTCTGGAACAACGAGATTCTCGCCCATGCCCTCTCGTCGAGGCGGGGCGACCGGATGACATACCTGAGCGGCCTGGATGACCTGATCGGGTTAAAGGAACAATATCCGCAGTATGAGATGATCCTCCACAGCGACCAGGGCGCAGTCTATGCATCCAAAGCATTCAACGAGCTGCTGCCGATGTATAGCATTACCCGGTCAATGTCAAGAGCCGGGACCCCAACGGACAATGCGGCAATGGAATCCATCAACGGATGGATCAAAGCAGAAATCTTCATGGATTTCCATGTCACTGGTGAAAGCCCTGTTGAGCAGGAGGTGGCGGCATACATCACATTTTTCAATACTGCACGGCCTGCATATTCGTTGAAATACCTAACGCCGCAACAATACAAGGAGGCTTATGCGCCCAAAGACTTTATTACAGGTGTTAATGCTGGGAGCTGATGCCTGACGGCATAGATCCTTCCTTGTTTGGCTTAGGTGCCAGATATCAGGTATGGAGTGATTGTAAAGCCCGAAGCCGCATAAGCGGTGCGCAAGCAGGCTTTACAATCACTCCATACCTGATACACTCCAGCCAACCAAACAAGGATGTATCAAGACATCCGTAGCATTGCACAAAAAACCAATCTTTGCTGTAAAAAAATTTAAAATTTGTGTCCAGTTTTTGTTGACTAGTACAGAGGCTCTGATACGCTTGAAAAAAAGTAGTTCCTTTAGTATAATGAAACCATGGCAGGGTGGGAAATCTGACAGGTATAATGCCTGACATAAATTTTATACAGAAAGGCAGTGGGAGCCGTTGAAAGTGGATACAATCACAAAAGATTATGTAAAAGATGCCGATATATTTGCCGACATCTTTAATTACTATATTTATGGCGGGCGGCAGGTGATTCTGCCGGAGCAGCTTGCAGAACGAGATTCCACTAAGATTGCGCTGCCATATGGTGCAGACAGTGCCGTAGTTCCTGTCCAGAAATTCCGTGATGTGCAGAAGCTGTATGCCGCAATGACGGACGGGAAGATGGAATACATCCTTTATGGTGCGGAGAACCAGGCGGAGATCCATTATGCAATGGCAGTGAAGAACAATCTGTATGACGCACTGGAATACGCAGGACAGGTGGAAGAAGCGGCAAAGTCACATCGGCAGGAGATGAGGCGGAAAAGGGAACAGGGAGAGGAAGTTGTCGGCGAAGGCAGGAAAAATCCAAGCACAGGTGAGTTCTTAAGTGGTTTTTGGCGGGAGGACAGACTGATACCATCCATCACAGTGACAATTTTTTTCGGCTCGGAAAAATGGGATGGACCGTTGAGTCTGTTTGACATGATGGATATTTCAGACCAAGATGTGCTTGCCTGTATGGATAATTACCATGTGCGGCTGATTGCCCCATCTCAGATGACGGATGAGGAGATCATGAAATTCCAGTCCAGTCTGCGAGAGGTGATGCTTTTTATCAAATATTCAAAAGATAGTGAGAATTTAAGCAGAATACTAAAAGTCAATGAAAAGCGTTTTCGGGAAGTGGAGCGCCGGGCGGCGGATGTGATTGAGGCGGTTACAAATTCAGGAATAAAATATGATGAAGGCGAGGAGGCGGTTGATGTGTGTCAGGCAATCCAGGAAATGAGGAAAGAGTCTGAGCAGAAAAAAGCTCAGGAAGTAGCTGGAAACTTGTATAAGATGGGACTTGATATTGAAAAGATAGCACAGGCGGTTGGTTATGCTGTGGAAACGGTAAAAGGATGGCTTGGGCTTGAGGAAAGTGCTCCTTAAGGCATCTTTCTTGTAAACAGGAATAGAATTAGTCCATTGAGAGAGGCTGATATTGATGTACATTAAGAATAGAGCAGAATACTGTAAGATTCCGATATCTACACTGAATTTTTCCACAAGAACGTTCAATTGTTTAATGCGAGCTAACATTAGTACGCTTTATTTGCTTATTGAGAATATTGAAAATTTAGACAAAATCCGCAATATGGGATCAAAGAGTATTGCCGAAATCGAAGAACTTCTCCATGTAATAGAGGCAGACGGGATATTACAACTTGATGATTTTAAAGATAAAATGAAAAGATCTGGATTAGCTGTTGGGGAAAGACCATCATTTCCAGAAGAAATATTACGTCGTCCCGCATCAGATTTGGATGTTTCGGTACGGATTTGTAATTGTTTTATCATAGAGCATATTGAAACAATAGGTCAAGTATTAGATTTAGACCCTGCAGATATTCTACACTTGAAGAATATGGGAACCCTTTCGCAGCAACAGCTTCTGGAATAGATAGATCTTCTTTATAAACTGGGAGAAGACTATTTTAAGCCTGCTCACATTGAGTACGAATCGGATGAAGATGCGATGATAGAACATCAATTTGCCGAAAAGGGATTTGATTTCCCGGTAATTGACAAACTTGTTGAGCAGTTTGCTTTTAAAATTGGACATATGACAGAGTGGTTCGATCTGTCTCGTCAAAGCATATATAATGCAATTGATAAAAAGTCACCAAAACGCCAAGAAATCTGGACGGGCAAAAGACTGACTGAAAGTGAGAGGAATATCCTGCTCAAATTAATTTCTGTCAGAAAATTTGATTACAATGATGAAAATGTAATCTGTTATTGCATGAATGATCGGCAGGGTGACTTAAGCTGTATCTTTGTGTATGAAAATGAGATTAAGTGCTTCTTCCTTGCGGACTTGCCAGAAAGCTTACAGCAGATGATAATGAATATTAATTTCCACAGATTTTCAGAACGCGAACTTTCGGGCGAAGCAGATGGAGATATTGTTTATTGCATTAAAAAACCTTATTTTATGCCCAAATATCCTGAAAAATTCAGAATGAATGCACAGCTTAGAGGGCTTTCTGCTGATGAATATGCAATTTATTTGTCAGGTTATCCCATAGGTGATGCAAGAGCTGTTAATGATAATCAGATAGTGGCGTTCTTTCAGGAAAATCTTATTGATGGAAAAGTATACATATCTTCTGAACCTAAAAATCAGTGGATTAGATTCCTGGCATCCAGAAATGGATATGCAATTAAGGACTTTATTGAACTTTATGGTTTTGAATCTAAATTAGATGGGACAGAGCTTACATCAGATGGTGCCAGAGAACGTCATATTGAGGAACTGAAGCAGTATATCGTCTGTGACAATGTGGTTTATTTTCCTACGGATTCCAGGATTTACAGGATTCTTAATACATACTGCTATAATAAAGGTTACTCCCTGAGTGAATATATAAAAGTGCTTGGTTTTGAACGCTCAATGGAACGGCCAGGGCTTGTTCAGGACATTCTTGAACAGGATATGATGGAACGCCATAGCGACGGAAAATTTGAAGATAAGGTGTTTGCACATTATCCGCTTCTCGGAAGCAAGATTCTTAAGCAGGAAACATTGGATAAGTTGAATGAAAACACTAGAAAGTATATTGATACAGTTCTGAGAGGCCCGCTTGCAAAGATGACTTTGCGTGCAGAAATGCAGATAACGTTAGCTCTTATCAATCATGCAAAAAATTGGAAGAATGAAGAGAACAGTAACTTTTGGAATTTTATTTCACTACAATTTGGGTATCGTGATACAAACGGTGCTGTGGTTCGCCTTTTGCAGGCTTCGCTTGAAAGTGCAATGAAGAAGAATCACAGACTTTTCGTCGAAGATGCCAATGGTCGTGCATTTAAGTCCACGGCTGTTATCCATGCTCTCAGTACAAGAAAATCGTGGATGGCTTTATTCGATTTTTTGTTTGATTTTTATAAGAATAATCTGAATTGGAAGATGATTCCGGGAGATCCTTTGCTTGAAGTAATGATCCAATCGCTACAGCAAAAGTTAAGTGGAGAAAATACTGAGGATACAGAACTTACAATCAGTTCTCGTGTATATTCATTCCAGGAAGGTATCCGTAAGCTCATTCTTTTACGGCCAGTCTTTACTCACAAGCTGTTTGAAAAGCTGATTGCTAAGATAGAGGCTTTGATTAATTCTGAGGAAATGCCAGTAAAAACCTATGAGGAGCAGCTTTGTGAAGAGTGGTTCAAAGATAAGGTTACTGCTATTGCAAATACCAGAAAGACAGAGCATCAGGTTCAGAATGGACAACGGGATATTGCTATTGACTATTCCCGAATCAGAACAAAGATGGTGTTGAAGAACGAGAATGATGTGCAGCTAGTGGTACCGGATATTCGTTTGAAAAGCGAAAATGTCAGTAAAGCTATGCTTACTTTTTATTACAGTGGAGCAATTGTATATCAGCAAAGCTTAAGCTGGTATGGAAATGAACTTGGAAAAACATTAAATGGGGTTTCTGTTTCTTTGCCTGCTTTTAACAGGGATGTCAATGAACTGGATATTCAAGTTCGGATTACCTGTGATAATGAAGAAATATATAACTCCGACGATACATTATATCGCCATATGCTGATATTCTCCGGAACAACGGAAATTAACGTTGGCCAATTGAAGCGCGGTAATTATACACTGGTTATGCCATACACTGTTGCTTTTGAAGCTGAAAAGACAGAAGCTACGGATATAGATGCTTTTAAGGTGGGAGGTCTTAAAGCATTCTTCATTGAATTGAAAGATGGTTTTGTGCTTACGGTAGGAGGGAAACTGCTTTCCTTTGACAGCATTGGAGGAACAGATATCCGTGTTTTTCCACCTGCAGAATCTGCTGTTCTTCCCACTGTGAGTGTGAAAGATGTGGAATATTATTTTGTTTATCGCGGTGGCTTTTGTAACATCATTTTGGGAAATGCCGAGTTTGTACGGCAGTATATAGTTTTGAAGAACGGAGAGCGAATTGAGTTTTCAGAACTTCCTAAAATTGAAAACAATGGAGGATGTTTTCTTCAATGCATTGCATGAGGGAGACTTTAAGATAGCGGGAATCCTGGTTGACATCAATCCAATCTCTGCGGAACAGACCGGGACTTTGGAGGAATACATGGAAAACGCTAAAGAATATCTGGACGAAAAGCAAAGCCATATGGAAATTCCTGAAAATCCCGTACAGGCAGAACAGGAAGCGTTCATTACCTTTTATGTGGCGGAATGTACGGAGTTTCCCGTATTGGGTGGATACTATGAGCGGCTGGAAACACTGCAGGAAGCGATGGAGCTGTATGAAAAAATACCGGAAGGGCGGAGGAACGGCTTGAAGGGGATCGGCTTCCGTCTGGAGGACGGCAGCATTTATGACGGAAATTTTGACTTAATGGTAATGGGGGAAATGCAGACGGAATTTATCAATGAGATTCCCCAATACAGGGACAGCCCATTAGTACAGAAGGCGATTGCAGATATGGAGGCGATTCTTTTGGAACAGAGGCCGGAGCAGGAAGTATCGGAAGCAATAGAGAAAGAAGAACCGCAACAGCCAATGCCAGAAGTAAAAAAGGAAGAAAAAGCTGTGCAGACAGCGGAAAACAGGAATCCAGACACTGCGGCACAGGAATCAGGCAGAGATCCGGAAGGACTGCAAAAGCAATCTGCAGAACCGGAAAAAGCGGCTGAAAATGCCCCCAAAACAGACAGGGGCATATCCGGCGTCAGTAAGAAACAGTCCGTCCTAAATGCCCTCCGGGAACGGCAGGCAAGGATGAGAGCGCAGGAGAAGGAAAAGCCGGGGCAGGAAAGACAGGGGCAGAAAGCACGGGCAAAGAGGAAAGGAGAACCGAAATTATGATGGTGAGGTTTGAGGAAAATGAATATTTCCTGATAGCAATGTTCCAGAAAGAAAGCAGGCAGGCAACCATAGAGGAAATACATAATGTGATCCCCTACATCGGCAGGGATGAAGAAATGCCCGCACTTATTAACAGCACACTGGAAAAGCTGTGGTTCTTTACGGATGAAGCATTTCTAAATCTGGATCTGGAACCATATAAAGAGGAACCGATGGAGGACGAATAATGGATGTGAACCAATTTGCACTCTACCAGCTTAAAAATATCCCGGAAAACAGGCAGATACGGTTCCGTCCTTACAGTACGCTGCAGGAAAAGGGAATCCAGATACAGTATAAGGACTATACACAGGTGTATCTGGCACGGATGCAGCCGGGAGACGAACCGGAACAGATCCGCAGGCGTTTCAATGAGAAGCTGCCACGGACATTTCATGGCCATTCGATTAGTGTCAGCGATGTGCTTGTGCTGAATAAGGGTGGTGTTGTGACTTCTTACTATGTTGAGAAAGATGGGTTTACCGTCATAGCCGGATTTATCCAGAAAGGTTCATCCGGCGCACTTGTGTCGATTGATACGGCAGATTTCCATATTGAAGGGAAGGAGGGGAGCTGGCACGCTTTTGACAGCATTATCATAGACGGCAGGCAGTTCTTCCTTATGGAACATGAAACCTATGGAAAAGAAGTGGCATGGGTTGTGCTGGACGAAGAAGGAAAAATAATTGTAGACCATACATATCAGGGTTTTGACCAGACGGCCTTACAGCAGATTAAGGATTACCTCAATCTGCCGCAGCTTACCGCAGGGCCGCAAAAACAGGAAATACCCGATGGGAATATCCAGACGCAATCTGGCAATGCTATGGATAAGCCGCCTCTTGAAAACTGGCAGAAATATATGGAGAATGGGGAGTATCTCCGCAGTTCCGAGATAGATGAAGAACAGAACTACAACATGATTGACGGAAGATGCAATAATATGTCCCCCAAAGGCAAGAATGGCAGGGCGTCCGTCCTGGCAAAGCTCCGCCGCAAACAGGCAGAGATTGCAAAGCGGAGTGGGAAACCCGCACAGCACATGGCAATGGCAGAGGATATGGAGCGCAGGCGGAAGTAAGAAAGGGAGAAGTGTCTGGTAAACGCTGCCAGAGGCTTCTCCCTTTTTATGTCTTGAACAATCGGGAGTTTCTCTGTATAATAAAACTATAAGGCAGGGCATAGCCGATCTGCCGGACTGATCGGCAAAATCCGGAACCGAGGTGATATGATGCAGGGTGAAACATTACAGGAAGAGCCACAAGAGAAAACAGCGGAGAAAAAGGAATCGTTTGCAAAATATACGGCGAAAGACAGTGTTTTCGGGGCGCTTTTCCGGGATAAAAAGTACCTGATGCAGCTATACCGTGCGCTCCATCCGGAAGATACGGAGACTACGGAAGATGGACTTATGGATATTACAATAAGGAACGTACTCATGAATGGGATCTATAACGATCTTGGTTTCCGTGTAGGGGATAAAATTATGATCCTTGTTGAGCAGCAGTCTTCATGGACGATGAATATCATTGTACGTGCGCTTATGTACCTGGTGCAGACTTACCATGATTATTTTGAAGAACAGGATGCCGATCTATACGGGAGCCGGAAAGTCCATGTGCCGGAGCCGGAATTATACATGATCTATACAGGGAGGCGTGTGGGCAGGCCAGAGGCTGTTTCATTTTCCGAAGAATTTTTCGGTGGGAAGGAATGCGCCATTGAAGTAAAAGTGAAAGTGATCTATGACGGCAAAGGAAATGACATTATCAGCCAGTATGTTGCCTTTACAAAAGTATATAATGAACAGGTAAGGCAGTATGGAAGGAGCCGGGAGGCTGTCACGGAAACTATCCGGGTCTGCAAGGACAGGGATGTACTCCGTGAATTTCTGGAGGGCAGGGAAAAGGAGGTTGTATCTATTATGATGACTTTATTTGATGACGAGAAGATCATGCACACCCATGTTGCAAGCGAAAAGAAAGAAACGGCAAGGAAGGCGGCAGAAAAGATGCTGAAGGCTGGAAAGATGCCGGCAGAGGAAATTGCCGGATATTTTTCAGAACTTACGGTAGAAGATGTCCGGGAACTGGAAAAAAGACTGCTCCAGACCATATAAAATTTATAATGTACGGCACAGGAAAAATATATTCCCCAGTTGTGTATGGATGCAGCCGGGGGTATTTCTATGGAGGAGATCATGAAAGAATCAGAGCTTACAGGCAAAGTACATTCAGCCGTTTACCATCAATACAGGCAGAGGGTCTATGCTGCCCCGGCTGACGTGCTGGTTGACATAGGAGTTCTGCCAAAACAGAAATATGAGGACTGGAGATTTGGGAAAGTGCAGTATCTGGAAGCAGCATGCACATGCAATCTGAAAAAACTTTCTTTTATTATGAAGCAGATTGGCATCTATGCAAAGAAAATGAGTTTAAAGCCGTCATTCTGCTATTATAAGCGTTGGGGCGTGAAGAAAAAGCATAGGCATAAGCCTGTGATCCCCCTCCGTTTCAGCAAAAGCGGAAACCCGGAAATTGAAAAAGCCTATGCAACGCATTATGTGGATTCGGGTCGGACGGAGCAGCTAAAAAAAGAAAAACGGGAACAAATCGTATCTTCTGGTAAAACGGACATATCTGACAAAGCAGGGGATTAAGCTAGGGGGCAGATGTTTCTGATAACAGCAGACCATATATGACAACCGCAAGGACATTTCTGAGTGAATGAACCTTGCAGTTGTCTTATGTGGAATGATCATGAAATATCGGGTTTGTCAAGTAAAGTATGTAAATTTTATAAAATTTCCTTACCTGCAGTTTTCAAAGCGGCAGTGTAAAATAGTTTGTGTCTTTGGAAAAAAACACCTCTTTTTTGGTAAGAATCAAGATATGACAATTCTTATCGAAAAGGAGGATTTTTTATGCCAGTGGCAAAGGAACAGATTCGACGGATTATTGCAGATAACAACTTAAACAGCGTGGCTGATGTCTACAGCCTGCTAAAGGACAGTTTCAAAGACATCCTGCAGGAGTTTATGGAAGCAGAAATGGATGCTTCTCTTGGTTATGAAAAGAATCAGAAAGGGGATGTGCCGACATCCAATAAGAGAAACGGGCATTCCCCTAAAACATTAAAGAGCCAGTATGGGGAATTCCAGATTGACGTCCCAAGAGACCGGGAAGGCGAGTTCGAACCCAGACTCATCCCCAAATACCAGCGGGATGTCTCCGGGATAGAAGAAAAAGTGATATCCCTTTATGCAAGGGGGATGAGTACAAGGGATATCCATGACCAGATACAGGAACTTTATGGAATGGAACTGTCGGCCGAAATGGTCAGTAAAATCACTGACAGGATACTGCCGGAAATAAAGGAATGGCAGTCACGCCCCTTAAACCCTGTCTATCCGTTTGTATTTATGGACTGCATCCATTATAAGGTAAGGGAGGACGGGCGCATCTTAAGCCGTGCAGCTTATATCGTGCTGGGTATCACATCAGACGGCTATAAGGATATCCTGAGTATCACGGTAGGAGCTAATGAGACCAGTAAGTTCTGGCTGGGGATGTTAAATGACCTGAAGAACAGGGGCGTACAGGACGTGCTGTTCTTCTGTGTAGACGGGCTTGCCGGTTTTAAGGAAGCAATCGGGGCAGTGTATCCGGATGCCCGGATACAGAGATGCGTCATCCATATGCTGCGGAATTCTTTTAAATATGTCAATTACAGCGACCTGAAGAAGTTTTCCGCTGATTTCAAATCCGTATATCATGCCCCGAATGAAACATCTGCCCTTTCCGAACTGGAAAATATCAAAGAAAAATGGGGAAGGAAATATCCCTATGCGATAAGTAATTGGGAGAATAACTGGGAAGATGTCAGTTCCTTCTTCCAGTTTTCGGATGATATCCGGCGTATCATGTATACGACAAATATCATAGAGGGGCTGAACCGCCAGTACCGGAAAGTAACAAAAACAAAAAGTGTATTCCCAAGTGACAGTGCGTTAGAAAAAATGCTTTATCTTGCCAGTGGGAACGTGATAAAGAAATGGACACAGCGTTACAGGAACTGGGACCAGGTGCTGAATCAGTTAATTGTCCTATACGGAGAAAGGCTTACCTGTTATCTGTAAAAGAAAGAGCCGGAACACCATAGTTCATCAGGACGTCCCGGCCTTATTCCATCGGCATTAGCAGTATTGCCAGAAAACCCCATCCTTATTCCGGAGGCCGGGTGTGGGCAGAGCCCACGTAAAATCTTCCAGCTGCTAATGCCTGATTGGTATGCAAAAAAATCAAAACAGATGTATAAAAAAGAACCAGCTGGTAATACTATTATCAGAAAGAAATTTCGACAACATAGATGTTACGCTATTCGACAACAAATTTCTACATATCTGATTCATATCAGGAAAGATTATTTCCCCATAGACACAAGATTTTTTACAGCCTCGAATAAACCACTGGAATTGATTTTAAGCCTGCTTAAAAACAGGCTTAAAATCCTAACCCTCTTTCCAGTATTTTTCTACCAGCCTTTCCGCCTGATTCGCAAATTCCGGGAATTTGCTACGGATTTTAAGGACTGCATTATCCTTTGTTTCATGGAGCTCTTTCAATATTTCCACGACAACTTTTATGTCCTCTTCCTTTACACTGTCTACAATGCTGTCAATCCAGTCTCCCAATGTCATATATCCCGCCTCCACTTCCGGCAGATTCTTTACTTTCCTTACATAATAATCTATCTTTCTGGTTGCGTCATCCACCGCATTTTTACTATCACTATTTTGGATATATTTTAACATATTTTTTATTGCCTGGCTACCGCCTTTTTGTCCTTTTGTGTTGAAGTATATAAATTGAAGCCCGTCGTCATAC
>OFHA01001991.1_pt1 | contig 12694 bp, 9 predicted proteins | sample 1521891 | NCBI WGS metagenome assembly OFHA01 (sample SAMEA3504089, study PRJEB24116) | mouse gut metagenome | biome: mouse gut; feature: mouse-associated habitat; material: faeces | place: Denmark | collected 2011 | reverse complement strand
GGGCACGATCACAAGTCCCGCCAGCATGGCGATGGCCCCGCAGTTGATAGGGGACTGCATGATAGCCGGGAAGGAGCTCCTGAAGAAGATATTGGCCACCATCAGCACAGAGCTGAAGAGGAAGCATACCCAGCAGGAAGCTTTCGTCACCCGTTTGGAGTATAGCGAATACAGGAATGGCGCCAGGAAGGAACCGGCCAGCGCCCCCCAGGACACGCCCATCATCTGGGCAATAAACGTCACCTCTGGATGTGCGTCCTTAAAAATAGCTATCACAGCCGATACTAGAATAAAGAACACGATAAAAATCCGCATAATCATGACCTGCTTCTTATCCGACATCCCCTGCTTTACTGCCGGTTTAATCACATCCAAAGTGAAGGTAGAGCTTGAGGTCAGCACCAGCGAAGACAGAGTGGACATGGACGCTGACAAAACCAGCACGATTACCACCGCAATCACCACCGACGGCAGAGTAGACAGCATGGTAGGAACAATGGTGTCGAACAATGGTTTTCCCGTCGCCTCGTTCATCACCACTTGATCACCGTACAGTCGCCCGAAGCCCCCCAGGAAATAGCACCCGCCGGCCACCACCAGGGCGAAGACCGTGGAGATGACGGTGCCCTTGCTGATGGCCGCCTCGCTTTTGATGGCGTAGAACTTTTGGACCATCTGGGGCAGGCCCCAGGTGCCCAGGCTGGTGAGAATCACCACGCCCAGCAGGTTGACAGGGTCCGGGCCGAAGAAGGAGGCGTACACGCCGGGCACGCTGCTCTCCCCCTTCACCTGGGCCAGCTTCTCCAGGGCGGCCAGAAAACCGCCCTGGCTGTGGAGCACCGCCAGGATCACCGCCGCGATGCCGAAGAGCATGATGATGCCCTGGATGAAATCATTGATGGCAGTGGCCATATAGCCTCCGGCGATAACATAGATAGCTGTGAGCACCGCCATCAGCAGGATACATACGGAGTAGTCGATGTCAAAAGCCATGCCGAACAGCCGGGAGAGCCCGTTGTACAGGGAGGCCGTATAGGGGATCAGGAAGATAAAAATAATTACCGAGGCGGCGATTTTCAGCGGTCTGCTGCCGAAGCGCTGCCCGAAAAACTGCGGCATGGTGGCGGAATCCAGGTGCTGGGTCATGATCCGGGTGCGCCTTCCCAGTACCACCCAGGCCAGCAGGGAGCCGATGACGGCATTGCCGATGCCTGCCCAGGTGGCGGCGATGCCGTATTTCCAGCCGAACTGTCCTGCATAGCCCACGAACACCACGGCGGAAAAATAGGAGGTTCCATAGGCGAAGGCGGTGAGCCAGGGCCCTACGGAGCGTCCTCCCAGCACGAAGCCGTTCACATCCGTGGCGTTTTTGCGGCAGTAAAGACCGATGCCGATGAGTACGGCGAAGTAGAGAATCAAAATGATCAGTTTTAACATAGTTCGATATCCTTTCGTATTTAGGAGTTCCGCACCGGGCCAGCACATGGGACTGCTGCTGCGTGTCCGGCGCATCTTTGGGGTTCCGCGCCGGACCGGACGGCAGACAGGGCCGCCCGGAAGCTGTCGGTGCGGACATGAGACGCTAATGCTTTAAAGCGTTGAAGCGTCACTGTGGAAAGTTTAGCATAATATGCGGGAAAAGTCAATCTCACATTTTTAACTGTATTTTTATATGGTGCTCTACACACTGGATGCCTTTGTAAAAACCCATGGCGATGACACACAGGATCAGGATGCTGGTGATCACCAGATTGAGTTGGAATACCTGGCTGCCGTAGATAATCAGGTATCCAAGACCCTGCCTGGCAGCCAGAAATTCTCCGATGATGACGCCCACCAGTGCCAGGCCGATATTGACTTTCGTAGTGCTGAGCATGATGGGGATGGAGCCGGGCAGGATTACTTTGCGGAAGGCATCGCCCTTACGGCCCCCCAAAGTGTAGATCAGCGTGACTTTTTCACTGTCCACCTGCTGGAAGCCGGTGTAGAAGCTGATAATGGAACCGAACAGGGCAACGGAGATTCCCGCCACCACAATGGTGGTGCTGCCCGTGCCCAGCCACACGATGAAGAGAGGAGCCAGGGCGGATTTGGGCAGACTGTTCAGAATCACCAGGTAAGGTTCGGTGATTTCGGACAGCTTCTGGGAATACCACAGCAGCGTGGCGGAAAACAGGCTGATCAGGAACACCAGCAGGAAACTGACGATGGTTTCCAGCAGGGTAATGCCCACATGCACAAACAGGGAGCGGTCCAATACCATCCCCCAAAGGCATTTGGCCACCAGGCTGGGGCTGGAGAAAAAGAAGCTGTCGATCCAGTGCAGCCGGGCGCTGATTTCCCACAGGGCCAGGAACAGCAGGAAAAAAAAGATGCGGTAAAAGGCAATCTGGTGATGATGCCGCCGGTGCTGCCGTACAAACGCCTCCTGTTTTGTCAATTCTTTTTTATGCTTGCTCATGTCCTCATCTCCTCCCATAACTCATTGAAATATTCGTTAAACTCCGGTGCGTTGCGGGCGGCCAGAGGCGAATCGTCCTGAATTGTCAAGTGGATGGGTATTTCCTTCTTGACGGTGGCGGGTCTGCCGGAGAGCACCACAATACGGTCGGCCAGACTTACCGCCTCCGACAGGTCGTGGGTGATCAGAATTACGGTTTTGCCGGTTCTGCGGATCAGATGGCAGATATCGGCGGACACCATAAGCCTGGTCTGGTAGTCCAGGGCGCTGAAAGGCTCATCCAGCAAAAGGAGCTGAGGTTCCAGAGCCAGGGTACGGATCAGGGCGGCCCGCTGTTTCATGCCGCCGGAGAGTTCGCTGGGGCGCTTATCCTTGAATTTCTCCAGGTCATAGTCCCGCAGCAGTGAATCCACATATTCCAGTCGCTCCGGGGTCAGCATATGGTTGATCTCCAGCCCAAGGATCACATTTTTATAGATGCTGCGCCATTCAAACAGATGCTCCCGCTGCAGCATGTAGCCCACCCGGGGGTAGTGCAGGGAGCCGTCAGGATTGTTGACCAGAATCGTGCCGTCCTCCGCAGGCAGAAGACCGGCGATAATGGACAGCAGCGTGGATTTACCGCATCCGCTGGGGCCTACCACGGCTATGAACTCCCCTTCCCGGACCCCGAAGGTGATTCGGTCCAGCGCCTTGGTCTCCCCATGGAGGCTATGGTAGGAATAGCTGATGTTTTTCAACTCCAGTATATTTTTATCCATCCAAGTGAGTCCTCTCAAAATTAGAATTTACTTTACTATATTCGTTCCTTGCAATAAAGTGCCATTCATGGTATGATGTAGGTTAGTTCTACTTTGGACGGAACGAAACAGTACGAATGGAGAGAAATGCATGGCTACATTATGGGGAGGACGCTTTACCAAGGACACGGACAGTCAGGTTTATGCCTTTAATGCGTCCATCGGGTTTGACAGGAAGCTGTACCGCCAGGATATCGAGGGCAGCATCGCCCATGTGGTGATGTTGGCCAAGCAGGGGATTCTGACGTCCCAGGAGCGGGACGAGTTGATCAAAGGCCTTACCGGCATCCGGGAGGATGTGGAGGCGGGGCGGCTTGTCATTGATGAAAAATATGAGGACATCCATAGTTTTGTGGAGGCTAATCTGATCGAGAGGGTGGGAGAACCTGGCAAGAAGCTGCATACCGGCCGCAGCCGCAACGATCAGGTGGCTTTGGACATGCGGTTGTACACCAGGGCGCAGGTGGTGTCCACGGACGGTCTGCTCAAGGAACTGATGACGGTGATTCTGGACACCATGGAAGCCAATGTGGAGACATATATGCCCGGGTTCACCCATCTGCAGAAGGCGCAGCCCACCACCCTGGCCCATCACTACGGGGCCTATTTTGAGATGTTCAAAAGGGACCGGCAAAGGCTGAAGGACATCCATGACCGAATGAATTACTGCCCGCTGGGAGCGGGGGCTCTGGCGGGCACCACCTATCCCCTGGACAGAGGCTTCACGGCGGCTCTGCTGGGCTTTGAGGGACCGACTCTGAACAGTATGGATTCCGTGTCCGACAGGGATTATCTCATCGAATTTCTTTCCGCATTGTCCATGATCATGATGCATATGAGCCGCTTCTGTGAGGAGATCATTATCTGGAATTCCAACGAGTATCAATTCGTGGAAATCGACGATGCCTATTCTACCGGCAGCAGCATTATGCCTCAGAAAAAGAATCCGGACATAGCGGAACTGGTTCGGGGGAAGACCGGTCGTGTCTATGGCGCGCTGAATGCGCTTCTGGTGGCGATGAAGGGGCTTCCTCTTGCATATAATAAAGATATGCAGGAAGATAAGGAGATGGCCTTTGACGCCATGGAGACGGCCCAGAACTGTCTGTCCCTGTTTACCGGCATGCTGCGCACCATGGGCTTTCGGAGGGAAAGGATGGCGGACAGTGCCATGAACGGCTTTTCCAACGCCACGGACGCGGCGGACTATCTGGTGGGCAAAGGGGTGGCCTTCAGAGATGCCCATGGCATAATCGGAAGGCTTGTGTTATACTGTATTGATAAGGGTTGCGCCATAGATGCTCTGAGCCTGGAGGAACTCCAGGGGATCAGTGATAAATTCGGGCCGGATCTCTATGAAGCCATATCCCTGAAAGCATGTGTGGAGAAACGTCTGACGGTAGGCGCTCCCGGCAGGGAGGCCATGCAGGAGGTAATCCGCATCAGCAGGGAATATCTGGAGGAGGATTGGCAGCCCAGAGACTGGCAGCTGCCGAATTACAAATAGGTTAAACAGCGGGTTTCCCTACAGAGCAGCCCTTGGACAGACGCCGGGGCAGCCGGAGATAAAAGGGCCGGCTTATGGGCTGGCAGAAGGAAGCTGCGGAACAGAAAATGAGGAGGAGAACAGGATGAGTGACAAGTTGAAGGTAGGTATCTTGGGGGGTACGGGTATGGTTGGGCAGCGCTTTATCGCGCTGCTGGAGAACCATCCCTGGTTTGAGGTGACGGCTATTGCCGCCAGCCCCCGCTCCGCAGGTAAGAGCTATGAGGAGGCTGTGGGCGGCCGATGGAAGATGGACACTCCCATGCCGGAGGCTGTGAAGAACTTGGTGGTGATGAATGTCAACGAAGTGGAGAAGGTGGCGGCAGGCGTGGACTTTGTGTTCAGCGCCGTGGACATGACCAAGGAGGAGATCAAGAAGATCGAGGAGGAGTATGCCAGGACCGAGACGCCTGTGGTATCCAACAACAGCGCTCACCGCTGGACCCCCGATGTGCCCATGATGGTGCCGGAGATCAATCCCCAGCACGCCAAGATCATAGAGGCGCAGAGAAAGCGTCTGGGAACCACCAGGGGCTTTGTGGCGGTAAAACCCAACTGCTCCATTCAGAGTTATGCTCCGGTGCTGACAGCATGGAAGGAGTTTGAACCCTACGAGGTGGTGGCCACCACTTATCAGGCCATTTCCGGCGCGGGCAAGACCTTTCAGGACTGGCCCGAGATGGAGGGCAATATTATTCCCTTCATCGGCGGAGAGGAGGAGAAGAGCGAGAAGGAGCCTCTGCGCCTGTGGGGCGAGATTGTGGACGGCCAGATTGTGCCTGCCTCCAGCCCTGTGATTACCTGTCAGTGCATCAGGGTGCCGGTGCTGAATGGTCACACGGCGGCGGTATTTGTTAAGTTTCGCAAAAAGCCCACCAAAGAACAGCTGATTCAGAAGCTGGTAAGTTTCAGCGGAGAGCCTCAGAGACTGGAACTGCCCAGCGCGCCGAAGCAGTTCATCCGCTATATGGAGGAGGATAACAGACCCCAGGTTTCTCTGGACGTGGACTTTGAGAACGGCATGGGGATCAGCATTGGTCGTCTCCGGGAAGACGCGGTGTACGACTATAAGTTCGTTGGCCTGTCTCACAACACCGTGCGGGGCGCGGCAGGCGGCGCAGTGCTCTGTGCGGAACTGCTGAAGGCCCAGGGATATATCACCAAAAAGGAATGATATTTTACAGATTCAAAAGGCACTTTAACGATTGATTAAGAGTCCGCCCAGGCGGATACGGGGTATGACCATGAACGAACTGCGATATCAAGTGGATTTGCTGACTGCTAAAAATCAGAAACTGAGCGTACAGGAAAAAATGTACCGCCTGGTCTGTGAGACTTCCTACAATGCCTTTCTTTACTACTCTTTCGAAAAGAGCGAAATCAGGCTGCTTGGAAAGTGGGACAGCTTTTTCAACTTTCGCATTCGGGATTGGAAAGACCTGGGGCGCCTGTACGAGATGGTGGATGAACCTTATGTGGATCCCCTGAGAGAAGTGCTTTTTCTGGAGAAAAAGCAGAGGCAGGACGCCGTGACGGAGTGCATGCTGCGGGACCGAAGGGCCTGGCTGGAGTTCCGGGCCAGGGTGTATTATGATAAGGACGGGATTCCCCAGGACAAGATTATCTGTATCAGCGATATCACCAAGTTCAAACAGCAGAATGAGGAGTTGACCTACATGGCTTATTATGACTCCCTCACAGGCCTGTTTAACCGCAACTATTTTGTGCGGCTGCTGTCAGAGTATGTGCGCAGGGCCCAGGAAGAGCGGGAGATCGTAAGCGTACTGCTGATTGACATTGACGATTTCCGTAAGGTAAATGACGGATTGGGAATCATTGTGGGCGATGAACTGGTGCAGCAGGTGGGCAGCTTTTTGAAGGAGATGTCCTGCGAGGATATCATTGTGTGCCATTTGAACAGTGATATTTACTGCATGGCCATCTATAATCCCACGGGGCAGAAAACCGTAAACGGCGTCCATGAACGGATCCAGGAGCGCATGCGCAGACCCTTCCTGTTAAGCGGCGGCCAGGAGATTAATATCACCGTCAGCATCGGAGTGGCGGAATATCCAGAGTCGGCCTCCAATGCGTTGGAACTGATCGGCTGCGCGGAGATCGTCATGTACAAGAGCAAGGATATGGGAAAGAACACCATCCAATACTTTGACACTCCTATTTTGAACGAGTTTTTGCAGAATGTGCAGATTGAGAACCAACTGAAAGACGCCGTTCACAGCCGCAGCTTTGAGCTGTATTACCAGCCCCAGTATTACGCGGGCAACCGGCAGCTGCGGGGGATGGAGGCGCTGATCCGCTGGCGGGACGGCTCCGGGCGTATGGTCAGTCCGGCGGTGTTCATCCCCATTGCGGAGCAGAACGGGGCCATTGTGTCCATTGGCCGCTGGGTCATGGAAGAGGGCATCCGGCAGTTTGCCAAGTGGCGGCATATGCAGGAGGAATCGCTGGTATTGTCCATCAATGTGTCGGCCATACAATATATGAAGGACGGATTTGTGGATGAACTTATGCAGCTTCTCAGCACTTATCAGGTACATCCCCAGGAGGTGGAACTGGAGATCACGGAGAGTGTGCTGATTGAGGATTTTGACAAGGTGACGGCCAAACTGCGGGCGCTGCGGGGCTTTGGGATACGGGTGTCCCTGGATGACTTTGGTACGGGTTTTTCCTCTCTGTCCTATCTGAAAAAGCTGCCCATAGATACTTTAAAGGTGGATAAATCCTTTATTGACACGGTGTTGTCCGACTCGGCTACCCGGGTGATCACCGAGAGCATCATTTCCATGGTGCGCACGCTGGGGCTGGAGACCATTGCGGAGGGCGTGGAACAGGAGCAGCAGTACAAGTATCTTCATGCCATCGGCTGTGATGTTATCCAGGGCTATTATTTCGGCAGACCGCTTCCCGTACAGGAGATGGAAGCATTGCTGGAAAAAATGGCATAAGCGCCCCTTCAGGCGTTGAAATACCAGGGGAACGGGGCGTCAACCCAGGCAGCCCGGGAGCCTGGCACTGGTCAGGCGGCCGGGATACAGGAGCAAGATTAATTTGGGAAAAAGTTTATTTATAGCTGAGAAGCCCAGCGTGGCCAAGGAATTTGCCAAGGCTTTGAAACTGAATACCAATTCGCGGGATGGTTTTCTGGAGTCCCAGAACTGCATTATCACATGGTGCGTGGGCCATCTGGTGACTATGAGTTACCCCGAGGTTTACGACGCGAAATATGGAAAATGGAGTTTGGATACCATTCCGTTCATCCCCCGTGAGTTCAAATATGAGGTCATTGACAATGTGCGCAAACAATTCACCATTGTCAGCGGCCTTTTAAACCGTCCGGACGTGACCACTATTTATGTGTGTACCGACTCCGGGCGGGAAGGGGAGTACATATATCGTCTGGTGGAACAGATGTCCGGAGTCAAGGGAAAGGAGAGGAAGCGGGTATGGATTGACTCTCAGACCGAAGAGGAGATCCGACGGGGCATTAAGGAGGCCAAAGATTTGTCAGAATACGATGCCTTGAGTGATGCCGCTTATCTGCGGGCGAAGGAGGATTACCTGATGGGCATCAATTTTTCCCGGGTGCTGACCCTGAAATACGGCAGGGCGGTAAAGGATTACCTCAAGCGTGATCGGGCGGTGATCTCCGTGGGCCGGGTGATGACCTGTGTGCTGGGTATGGTGGTGAAGCGGGAGCGCGAAATTCGGGCATTTGTAAAAACACCTTTTTACCGGGTGCTGGGCAGTTTCGATCTGGAGGAAAGGAAACTGGAGGCGGAGTGGAAAGCCGTGGAGGGCAGCCGCTATTACGGGTCGCCCATACTCTACAAGGAAAACGGCTTTAAGAAAAAGGAGGACGCCCAGGCGCTGATTGACCAGCTTTCCGGCGATGCGGTAATGGAGTCCGTCACCCGGAAGAAGGAGAACAAGAATCCTCCCCTTTTGTATAATCTGGCGGAACTGCAGAATGATTGTTCCAAGCTGTTCAAGATCAGCCCCGACGAGACCCTGCGCATCGTGCAGGAATTGTATGAGAAAAAGATGGTGACTTATCCCAGGACGGACGCCAGGGTGCTGTCCACGGCGGTGGCCAAGGAGATTCACAAAAATCTTGGGGGACTGCAGGGCTATGGGCTGTGCGGCGGTTTTGCCAGAGAGATCCTGAGCCAGGGAAGCTGCAAAAATCTTGCCAAAAGCCGCTATGTAAATGACAAGCAGATCACGGATCACTATGCCATTATCCCTACGGGGCAGGGCCTTGCCGATCTGCAGGGTCTGGCGCCCCTGTCTGCCAGGGTTTATGAGGTAATCACCCGGCGGTTTTTGAGTATTTTCTATCCGGCGGCGGTGTACCAGAAGATAACGCTGGAGGCCAAAGTGGCAGGGGAGAGTTTTTTTGCCAATTTCAAGGTGCTGGCCCAGGAGGGGTATCTCAAAGTGATGCAGTACTCCTTTTCCAAAAAGAGCGGAGACACCGGTTCCCAGGTGCAGAGTGCGGATCGGCAGCAAGGTCAGACGGGAGCAGATTCCCAGGACCAGGGCACAGGGCAGCAGGGCCAGGCGGGAGACGGCGAGGAGGAGCAGAGATGTGATCAGCAGTTCATGACATTGTTAAAGGGACTGAAAAAAGGCTCCCGTCTTTCGGTCAGGGGCTACGAGATCAAAGAGGGAGAGACATCTCCGCCCAAACGCTACAATTCCGGCAGCATCATTTTGACCATGGAAAATGCCGGACAGTTTATTGAAGATGAGGAGCTGCGGGCTCAGATCAAGGGCAGCGGCATCGGCACCAGCGCCACCAGAGCGGAGATTTTGAAAAAGCTGGTGAATATTGAATATCTGTCTCTGAATAAGAGAACCCAGGTGATCACTCCCACCCTGATGGGGGAGATGATCTTTGATGTAGTGAATCTCTCCATACGGCCCCTCCTGGATCCGGCGCTCACCGCAAGCTGGGAAAAGGGGCTGACGCTGGTGGCGGACGGAAACATCACTGCGGACGAATATATGGGGAAACTGGATGATTTTGTGACCCGTCGTACCAACATGGTAAAGGGGCTGGCCAACCAGGGCAGCCTGCATCAATGTTTCCGGGCATCGGAAGCGTTTTACCAAAAGGGAAAGTGACGGCTGGGGGAGGCGGGAAAAACCTGTCGTATTAAGAAAAGGGGGAAGCTGTATGCGGGAAGAAATAGAGGAAAGAATTCGTACCCTGGAGGAGAAAGGGGTCGTCATTATAGATCCCAGGCAGACTTATATCGGCCCGGAAGTGGATCTTGACAGGATTTACAGCGGTAGTGTGCTTTATCCGGGAAGCCGCCTCACAGGGCCGCGCACATTGGTGGGTTCCCGGGCGCAGATCGGCACCGAAGGTCCCGGGATAATCCATAACTCCATCATAGGGGCCCATGGGGAGGTGGGCAGCGGCTTTCTGTCGGATGCCACTCTGCTGCCCCGGGCCAAGGCGGGAGCCAACTCCCACTACCGGGCGGGAACGCTTCTGGAGGAATATGCTTCCACGGCCCATTGCGTGGGCCTGAAGCAATCCATATTGATGTACAGTGTCACATTGGGTTCGCTGATTAATTTCTGTGATGTACTAATCTCCGGAGGACGTTCCCGCAAAGAACATACGGAGGTGGGAAGCGGTTTTATTCACTTCAATTTCACCCCCTGGGGGAAGAACGGGGACAAAGCCACTCCTTCCCTGGTGGGCAATGTCACGGAGGGGGTGTTCCTGGACCAACAGCGTATTTTCCTGGGGGGACAGTCCGGGATGGTGGGGCCTTCCACCGTGGGATTCGGCGCCATGACGGTGGCGGGGCAGGTCATACGGCATGATGTGCCCGGTTCGACCATGCATGCGGAGAGCGTGCGCAATATGGATCGGAACTGGGCGTCCTCGGATGTGGTGTTTCCGGAGAAACGGTTCAGACAGATCTACGATAAAAACGCGGAGTTCCTGGCTCAGCTGTATGCTCTTAGGGAATGGTATCTGCAAGTCCGCCTGGAAAGAAACCGGGTTCAAAAGGATTCTGAACTGGAACTGGTTCTGAAAGGAGCGGTGGAAACCATTGAAACCTGTATGAAGGAAAGGCTTGACAGATACAACAGCCTGGCGGCAGAATGGTCCCAGCCCTCCATCGGCGAAGCGGTACTGGAGGGGGCGGGCGATCACCGGCCCATGGATATTTTCACGGACTGGAAGCCGGAACTGGAGTATGACCAGTGGATCAGAGAGATGGACCGGCCGCAGGGGCAAATGCTGCGGGAGTGGATAGAAACTGTGGCAGAGGATTTCCGGGGTATACTGCGAAATCATACAAAAAAATGATTTTCCACTGGATTTTTAGGCTGAAATATGAGAAAATAGATAAGATGATTTATGAATACATTTTCCAAAATTGGAAAATAGTGTTTTAGCAACAAACGAAAGGAGATTTCACATGATTTACTCAAAAGAAGTTGAAGAAATGTGTCCGGTAGCGCAGGGCGTTCACCACGGCTGTGCTCCCATCCCTGAAGAAGCAAACTGGGTTCAGGCTAAGAAAGTGGAGGATATCTCCGGCTTTACCCACGGTGTGGGCTGGTGTGCTCCCCAGCAGGGCGCCTGCAAGCTGTCCCTGAATGTGAAGGAGGGCATCATCCAGGAAGCGCTGGTGGAGACCATCGGCTGTTCCGGCATGACCCATTCCGCAGCAATGGCCGCAGAGATTCTGCCCGGCCTGACCGTAATGGAGGCGCTGAATACCGACCTGGTGTGCGACGCCATCAATACCGCCATGCGCGAACTGTTCCTGCAGATCGTGTACGGCCGCACTCAGAGCGCCTTCTCTGAAGGAGGACTTCCCATCGGTGCCGGTCTTGAAGACCTCGGCAAGGGGCTTCGCTCCCAGATCGGCACCCTGTACGGCACCCGCGCCAAAGGCCCCCGCTATTTGGAAATGGCTGAAGGCTACATTACCAAGCTTGCCCTGGATGAAGACGGTGAAATCATCGGCTACGAGTTTGTGCGCATGGGGCCGATGATGGAAATGATCAAGAAGGGCGTGGACGCCAACGAAGCCGTCGCCAAATGCACGGGCAACTACGGTCGTTTCGACGAGGCCGCCAAGTACATCGATCCTCGTCACGAATGAGATTGAATTAAAAAGAGTATCTTAACTTCAAGCACTATCACCATTATGCCTCTTTTCGAATCCTACGACCGCCGCATCAAGCAGATCAATGAAGCCCTGGCCAAATACGGCATCGGCTCCATTGAAGAAGCGGAACAACTCTGCCTTTCCAAGGGAATCAACCCCCGTGAAATTGTGAACGGCATTCAGCCCATCGCGTTTGAAAACGCCGGCTGGGCCTATGTGGTGGGAGCCGCCATCGCCATCAAGAAGGGCTGCACGAAGGCCGCCGACGCCGCTGAAGCCATCGGAGAAGGCCTTCAGTCCTTCTGCATTCCCGGCTCCGTTGCGGATGAACGCAAGGTGGGCCTGGGCCACGGCAACCTGGCCGCCATGCTCCTGCGCGATGAAACGGAATGCTTCTGCTTCCTGGCCGGTCACGAATCCTTTGCCGCCGCTGAAGGCGCCATCGGTATTGCCAAGTCCGCCAACCGCGTCCGCAAACAGGATCTCCGCGTCTGCCTGAACGGCCTCGGCAAGGATGCCGCGTACATCATCTCCCGCATCAACGGGTTCACGTACGTGCAAACCAAGTTTGACTATGCCACGGGCAAGGTGAATGTGGTCAAGGAGATCCGTTACAGTGAGAGTGAGCGGGCGGATGTGCGGTGCTACGGCGCGGACGATGTCCGCGAGGGCGTGGCCATCATGCACCTGGAGGGCGTGGACGTGTCCATCACCGGCAACT
>OFHA01001989.1_pt1 | contig 12703 bp, 17 predicted proteins | sample 1521891 | NCBI WGS metagenome assembly OFHA01 (sample SAMEA3504089, study PRJEB24116) | mouse gut metagenome | biome: mouse gut; feature: mouse-associated habitat; material: faeces | place: Denmark | collected 2011 | reverse complement strand
AATTATAGCTTTAATAATTACACCTTCTTTCTCCTTTGAAACCTTCGTTCTATTTCTTTTCTTGTTGATATTTACAATGTAATACACTATTTAATATTTCAATATTTTTCTTACACTCTTTAATAAGAAAATTTTGCCTTCCCAATTCATTAATAATATCATCTTTATCCTTATATATATAAATATTAAATAATTCAGAAACCTTTCTATTAAATTCTATAGCTTTCTGAAATGCTTCTTCTTTATTTTGATAAACAACAATATTAGAGTTATGAGAATCAGTAATTATCCCTGTTCCAAAAACAAACAATCCATCTACATCTTTAAGGCGAACAGCAAATCTATTTTTATCTGTTTTTCTAACTTCATACATTATTTTTCCCTTTCCTAATATAATCATCTACCTTATGATTTCTCTTTATTGTGAATCTTCTCATCTCATTTGAGTAATCTCTGTTATATCTTTTCTTCAATTCCGACTGCTTATCAGCAATCATTTTGTTATAATACTGATTCACAGATTTTAATGGTTTACCATTTATGATAAATGGTTTAATTCCGCAATTCGTTGTGATAGTCATAAGGTTATCAATTCCTAAATCAATAGCTGCTATTTTTTCAGAATTAGCTTCTATATCAGGAACATCAATCTCATAAACAACTTCCATTATGTATTCGCCATTTTTAGGTACAAATCGTAACTGAATTAGCTTCTTATCTTCTGCGATCTTCGTCATAAAAGTGTCGTTCATTATCTTCAATGGCTTCCAACAGAAAAATATGTATCCATCTTTTATTTTAAATTTATTATTATCTAAACCACATTCAAATCTGCCTTTGTCCTTATCAAGATATTTTGGCATTTTAGGTCTGCCAAGATATTTACTTGGATTTTTGCCATAGTCCTTTATGCTCTCAAAGAAGCTTTTCCAAGTTTTATCTAATTTTCGCAAAGTTGCTTGTCCTACATTACTACCCAGTTCTCTATATGGATCAGATTCTTTACATAACTTGAATAATTCATTGTATTTAATCCAATTTGCATTTTCTCTTAATCCTTCTTCTTTTTCTTTAGAAGTCTGTATAAATTCCTGTCTAATTATGTAATTACCATAATTGTACATATTCTTTGACTTCCAACATAAATCATCTATTATTGAAAAAAATTTATTGTTTTTCTTTATTCTGTGTTGCTCTACTCTTGTTGTTTTAATTTTTAATCACTCCTGTTTTATAGACTGCATATCATCCAAGTTTATTGCATTTTATATATTTTCGTCAGAAAACAAGTTGCCAAGTTTATGCCATATTATAAAATATAAAAATATGCATTTGTGAAGAGATAAAATCCGTTCACTGGACAAAACCCATGCCCACTATCTAATTGATTTCTCTTTTAGAATACTTTTTGCATGGAATAATTGGCTTGAATCAGCCATTCAAAATTGCTATAATCAGAATAGCAATTTGGATTATTCCATTTTGTTTATGTATGGCTTGTTGTCAATTCGGTCGTCAAACTTATATTGACAACGAGTTTTTTCTATTTCTGTCAATAAAACTCGTGATTTATTACCTTTTAATCTTCTCATTTAATACTTCTAATACATCATCAAACTCAAGACATTTATCACAGTAATATTCTCCTGCTTCTATCTCAAAACACAATTCTTTCAGTTTATCTATTATTTCATCAAACACTTTATCAGTCATTCTTATTCCTCATTTTTTTATTAAACAATCCTTTTATATACCTATCCATCTCATATCTCAATTTCACACAATTACCATGCGATATATGATTCTTCCATGCATTGTAACTTTCATAGAATTTCTCTTTACCTAATTTCCCATGCTGTACCAATCCAACCATCTTCTTAAATTTCTTTTTAGCAGCACGTTTATTTTCATTCTTCAGCTTACGAATCACTTTTCCATTAGAAGTTACATATGTATGAAAACCACAAAACTTAATTCCATTCTTAAACGGAATAATCTGAGTCTTCCCATTTAATTCAAGTCCTAATGAATGTATAAACTCATAAATTGCAGACAAACACCATTTAGCATATTCTTTATCCTGTACAATCAAATAAAAATCATCCATATATCTCCCAAAATATTTAACGCCAAGTTCGCCAGTAATAAAGTGATCCAATCCAGATAAATATATAAGAGCAAATACTTGACTAACCTGATTACCTAATGGAAGTCCTAAACCCTCTGTACTATCAATAAATTTTTCACACAACCAGTATACATCTTTATCTTCTATAAAATACTCAACAATATCTTTTAAAACATTGTGATCAATATTATAAAAGAATTTACTAATATCAGCTTTCACTATCCAGCAATCATATCCATATTTACAATATGTTAGATACATATGTGCCTTTAAACAATCCAATCCAAATAATGTTCCTTTCCCAATTTGCCCAGCGCAATTCGTTTGAATAAACTCTTTACTCAATCTCGGAATCAATACATTATCACATAGACTATGCTGTACGATTTTATCTATAAATGAACACGCCTTAATAACTCTTTCTTTTGGCTCATATATCGTAAATTCATTGTATTTTGATACTTGATATGTTTTTGTTTCTAATCTTCTCTTTATTTGATGAATTCCATCAAGAGCTACTACTTGGAATTTTTGACTGCTTTTTGAAAATCCTTTACCTGATTTAGATTTTAAATATGCTTGATACAAATTACCGAAATCTACTACTTTTTCAAAATCTGTTTTATCTTCTGTCATATAATTTTGTTCCTTTATATTTATCCTGGCATTTTCGTGTCAGGAAAGGTTATTTATTCTTTTGATATCGGGACTCTAATTTCAGTGTTTCTCTTACTTTCATTCGTCTTCCGATCCAGAACGGACGCACACCTTTGTCATTCCAGTTACAGTCGTTGTAGTCCACATCGCCATCGGAGCTAACGTACTGAACATAGTGGGTCATACAACAAACAACCTAAAATTATCTCTCTTTATCTTTTGAACGCCATGCAATACTCATATATTTCACATCATTTATTTGTTTTTGCCAATATCCCACTGTGTCACTTCCAATCAAGTTAAGTTTCATAGAAAGTTCCACATAACAAGACAACTTATCACAACATGAAATTGCTTTTGTTTGTAATTCTTGGCGTTCCGATTTTGAAGTACCCAATTTCAGCCTATTTGCATCAAGCAAATATTCATATATATCCATACAGCGATTTTGGATGCGTTTTACCAATGTTAAATGCTTAACTGGATACCTCTTTCGGTTTGATGTAATTGTCATAGTATATTCCATAAGATTTATTGCTTTTACAATAACATCCAGTTTCGCTTCGCTCACTGGTTACTCCGCTCCTTTCAGTCGCTCATCGGCTGCCTACGGAATGCTGACGCATTCCTGATTACTGGCTACCCGATGGTTTTTTGCAAGATTCAAAGATTGAAGATTGAAGGATGAAAAACGGACGCACACCCCTGCCACCCCAGCCACAGTCGTCGTAGCCCACACCGCCATCGGAGCCAACGCACTGAACATAGCGGGAGCCGCAACCTGTAGGCGTTGAATTGGGCGTAACAAGCCACCACCAACTATCTAAATTTTCACCAAGTACCCTTCTATACTTCCGATATTGATCAATGGTTAATAAACTCACCTTATCAATGCTAGCTCCATAATCTTCAAGCCCGTCCAATGATAACAAATCAACTGTATGATCAACAATCTTATCCTTTCCAAATGCATTTTCAATTTCTTTCAAATATTCTCCATTTAAGCGTTTTCGAATGTCACTTATCTTCCAATTGTTATTATCTGAATCAAACATCATATTCTCTTCTAATAATTCTTTTCTAATAACTGCTGTTTGATTGTTATTAAGTTGTTCTAATACTATGTATTCTACACCGTTTATTTTGAATACTTCCCCTGGCTTTAATGTTAATAAATCAATATCTATTTTCTTTTTCAGAATGACAATCTCAATATTTCCATCTACATTGTTTACCATTATATCCAAATCTTTTTCTGCTTTATTAATTACATTTATATTATTACTCATAATTTCTATTCTCCTTCTCTCATTTTTTCAATTTTTTCACAAAGATTTCCAATAACTGCTCTTATAACATGGCTATCAATTTGTGATAATTCATTATAAATTGCTGTTTCCTGTTTTTTTCTATTATCATTACATTCCAAACAATCCAATATCCTTCCTGAAAGCTCTGAACTATTCATTTTTCTATCCTCCACTACCTAAAGACTTAAAAAGTATTTCATTGATAATCCCATTCAAAAGACTCTGCATCCGGATACAGGCCACGCTTCCGGCAATACTCGTAAACCATATCAACCAGCTCGCTGGCGTTTGGCAGTCCGGCAATAACGGATGCTTCTTCACGGCACCATGCAACAAACTGCCCGGGTGATGGCAGGAATGGTCGATTCTGCCGACGGGCTACGCGCATTCCTGCGTTAACCTGTTCCATTGTGGTGATCCCGTTTTCCCGGAAAGCCAGCACCCACTGGCGGCGAATTTCGTTCAGTTCGTTCTGGTCCCGGTTAGCCAGGCTCGCCGGGAAAGTTGCCAGTAACTGGCTGAACACACCATTGATGATCTGCGCTACCTGTTGTACCTGCGGCTTTTCGTCGTACTGTTCCGGCATATTGTTGGCGATCCGACGCATCTGCTCACGGTCAAAGTTAACCATCTGTGCGGCGATGTTTTTCATAAATCCACCCCGTAAATCCAGTCAGTGTTTGTCAGGTCGAGTTTTGGTTTTCCGGCTGTCACGCCAGCCTGTTGTTTGTTACGGTTGATTTCGAGTTGGGTCCACTTGTCGCGAAGTTTGGCCGGGCTCAGCACGTTACCAGACCAAAAGTTGTCCTGGCATGCCCAGCGGAACAGTACACACATGTCGCGGTGGTTACGTCCGTCACGTTCACGCATCAGGCGGATATCGTTAGCCCACCCTGCAAATTCGGTTTTCTGGCTGATGGCGCGATGGTCTTCACCATGTCAAACATCCACTCTGCGGCGATCAGGTCTTCTGCTGTCCCCCACTTGCTGCCGCTCTGAATTGCAGCATCCGGTTTCACCACAGGAAGATCGTTTTCTGGCTGGTCAGAGGATTCGTCAGAATTCTCGGACGAAAAAGGTTTTATATTGTCTTTTGTTAGTTTGTCTTTTGTGTTTACCTGATTCGGGTAAACGCCTTTACCTGATTTGGGTAAACTTTTCTTACCTGATTCAGGTAAATTTACCTCTTTCAGGTAAACTTTATTTTTCTTACCTGATTCGGGTAATGTTGACCATTCACTGACCACATTATTAATGCCGATATTCCGCCCGCTCTGAATAAAAATCCCACGCTTTACCAGAACGCTTTTTGCAGCAGAACACTTGTGCGGCAATATCCCGGTCAATTCGGAAAGTTGCTCGTTGCTCACCCAATCCAGTCTTTTATTAAAGCCATATGTTTTGCGCATGACAGCCAGGAAGACCAGAAACTGGTGCTGTGTTAATCCGGCCAGCATCACAGCTTCCAGCAACTCATTTGCAATGCGCGGATAACCATCGTCGAGATCTGCCACGCGCCGCTCCTTTTGTGCCACATCCGGCACTGGAAAATTGAATATCTCAGCAGTGTTTTGTAGTGGTCAACAAAAACTGGCCACCGCTTTAGAGTTTTTCCAGTATCGGTTTTCCGATTCATTTGGTGGCAACCCACCGTTATATTCGTGCGGCCTGAGCGCGTTGTAATACCCAACGATATAGTCCGTTATTTCATGGGCAGCATCGCTGAAGTTCATGTAACCCGTCACCGGTATCCACTCGTTTTTCAGACTCCTGAAGAAGCGCTCCATCGGGCTGTTATCCCAGCAATTTCCTCGTCGACTCAGACTCTGTTTGATCTGGTAACGCCACAGTAACTGCCGGAACTGCCTGCTTGTATAGTGGCTGCCCCGGACGCCCTTCTAAGAGTCAAGCCGTTATCGGGATGCTGTTGAGCTGCCTGTTTTGATTACGCAGTAATGTATAAACTTCGCGTGAGATATAGCGCTTCAGGCAGCGTATTGCTTCCATTTTTGTATGCCCTTCCGCTACTCGTCTGGCGACATATTCCTTCGTTTTATCGTCAGTTCGCAAACGTCCGATGGCAATGATGTGAAGTGCACTATTTGCAGCACGATCTCCACCCCGGTTAAGTCGATAACGATTCGTTTTTCCTGAAGATACGGGAACAGGGCTGACACCACACAGTGCCGCAAAACCTGATTCTGATCTTAATCGTTGGGGATTGTCTCCTGCCGTGATCAGCAACTGCGAAGCGCTTTCGTATCCAATAGCATTACGTTTAATCAGTTCAGGCGCCAGCTCATCGACAATTGCCGCAATCATGACATCCAAATCAGCGATTTCGTCATGTAACTCGAGATAGCGTCGGGCAAGGGACTTTAATGAAATACGATAAACGTTGGTAACATTGCGGTATTCACTGGCATCAGGCCGCCAGGATCCCAGAGTCCTGATGAGCTGCATGCGCGTCATATTTCTGAGCTGTTCACGTAATTCATCCGGGGCAGAGATAATATTGGAATGGATAATCTGGAGAGCGACTCTGCGGGCTGATATTGCTGTTTTTCGGCAAGTTTTTAATACCCGCAGAGACTCAATCATGCCATTGCGCGTTTTGGGTGTGACGGTTCTTATTCGGGAGAATGCGGCGTGAGCGGCACATTCAGCATCAATCGTGTCACTTTTACCCCGTTTGCGTCGCTCCATCCGATCTGGCGCAGTCACCTCAAGAACGTCTAACCCGGCATTCTGTAAATAGCGAAGCAGACCTGATCCATAGGTGCCAGTACACTCAACACCAATTCGCTTTAATGCCCCAAACGAAGTCATCCATGCCAGCATCTGCCGGTAACCTTGCCGTATTGTGGAGAAAAACTGGGTCCCCAGAACTTTATTGTTCTGATCTACGACAGCGGCAACGTGCAGATCTTTATGTGTATCCACGCCACCCACAACAGCGGTTTCCGTAACTTTACCTGCCATAACAGAGCTCCTGTGAGGAAACAGAGTTGAATCTCCAGACAGATAACCCGGACAGGACAGTAACGAGACAAACCGTCAGGCCCTTCTTGAGTCACGCGCATCGGTGAGGAGACGCCTCGCATGAAGGCGCTTCCGGCAACCGACAGGTCCAGGGCAGGACACAAAGGGTCGATCGCTGTGTGAGTCAGGATGCGGGAAGGTCTTCACTGCATCAGTAATCACACCAGTCTGGTTAAACAGCAAACAGAGTGATGATAAAAACTGATACCGGCATTATTACTATCGCTGTGGAACATTACCCCGGCTGGTTTACTGCGGATTTCCTAGGCCATTTTCAGCGCTTTGATGGTCAGTCTGCTGTCCGGAGAGAACGACATTGCCCAACCTACCGGTTTCCTTGCAAACAGGTCGAGAACAACGGCAAGGTATGCCCAACGTTTCCCCGTCCAGATGTACGTCACGTCGCCGCACCATACCTGATTTGGCTCTGTCACTGCGAACTGCCGCCCAAGGTGATTCGGGATAGTGACATGTTCACGACCACCTCGTTTATAACGGTGCGCAGGCTGCTGGCAACTGACCAGTCCCAGTTCTTTCATGAGCCTGCCGGCAAGCCAGCGCCCCATTCTGAAGCCTCTCAGGGTTGCCATTGTGGCGATGCTTCTTGCCCCGGCAGAACCTGATGTTATGCAACTCAAGTACCTGACTGCGTAATACAGCCCGTCTGCCGTCTGGTTTTTCAGGACGGTTTTTCCAGTATCTGTAGCTGCTGCGATGAACCCCGAACACATGGCAGAGTGTGACCACAGGATAATGCGCTCTGAGTTTCCCGATTATCGAGAACTGTTCAGGGAGTCTGACATCAAGAGCGCGGTAGCCTTTTTTAATATTTCATTCTCCATTTCAATGCGTTGTAGCTTTTTCCTCAGCTCACGTATTTCGATTTGTTCTGGTGTTATCGGAGAGGCTTTTGGTGTTTTGCCCTGACGCTCATCACGCAGTTGTTTGACCCATCTTGTCATTGTGGAAAGGCCGATATCCATAGCTTTGGCGGCATCTGCCACCGTGTAGTTCTGGTCAACAACCAGTTGAGCGGATTCGCGTTTAAACTCTGCGCTGAAATTTCTTTTTTTCATTGGAGCACCTGTGTTGTTCTGAGGTGAGCATATCACCTCTGTTCAGGTGGCCAAATTCAGTGTGCCACTACACACCGGCAATGAAACAAGGTCGACTATGGCGAGTACGTGAGGACGCAGAGTTAGTTGGAGAATTAGTTACTCCTGTCATTAAGAAAAGTGATTCTATTATTCTACAAAGGATTTTAAGTAATGGCAGCCAGACCACGTAAGAATAATGTTTCAGTCCCGAACTTGTATCCGCTCTATAGCAGAAAAGTAAATAAAGTTTATTGGCGATATAAGCATCCAGTGACCGGGAAGTTTCATTCTTTGGGCACAAACGAAGCTGAAGCCATTGCTATTGCCACTGAGGCCAATACACGCCTAGCTGAGCAAAGAACCCGGCAGATTCTAGCTATCAGTGACAGGATCGCAACCAGCAAAGGAAAAGCAATCACAACGTCAACCTGGTTAGATCGCTATCAAGCAATCCAGGAAGACAGACTGAAAAGTGGCGATATAAAGCTCAACACCTATAAACAGAAAGCCAAACCAGTATCCTTGCTCAGGGAACGAGCAGGACTGAAGTTAATTTCAGCCGTTGATGTCAGGGATATAGCCCAGTTGCTTGACGAGTATATCGCCGCCGGACAGCCGAGAATGGCGCAAGTAGTTCGTTCCGTACTGATTGATGTTTTCAAAGAGGCGCAACACTACGGAGAAGTCCCCCTGGCTATAACCCGGCATTAGCCACCAAACAGCCCAGAAGAAAAATTACCCGACAACGGTTAAGTCTTGAAGAGTGGCAAAAAATCTTTGATATCGCTGATGCCAGTCATCGTTATATGGGGAATGCCATGCTGTTAGCACTGGTTACCGGCCAGAGGTTAGGTGATATCTCGCGTATGAAATTTAGCGATATTTGGGATGATCATCTCCATGTCATCCAGGAAAAAACCGGGAGCAAAATCGCCATCCCGCTTTCCCTGCGTCTCAATGCGATTAAATGGAGTTTGCGCGATGTAGTAGCCCGCTGCCGTGACTATGCTGTCAGCCCATACCTTGTACATTTTTTTCGTACTACCTCACAGGCTGAACGCGGCGCGCAGGTTAAAGCCAATACATTGACGATGAATTTCAGTAAAGCGAGGGATTTAGCAGGAATTAACTGGGGTGAAGGTTCTCCCGCAACATTTCATGAACAAAGGTCTTTATCAGAACGTTTGTATAAAGAACAGGGTTTAAATACACAAAAACTACTTGGTCATAAAACGCAACAGCAAACCGATCGTTATCATGATGATCGAGGTAAAGGATGGAGTAAAGTAGCGTTGTAAAGCATTAAGTGCCTTAACGCCACCTTGAATTTCGAACTACACTTGAAAAAGAACCAAACAGTCCACTTTGAGCAAAAAGCAGAAGTTCGCAGTTAATCTCGAAACCTAATAGTTACATTACTAATATTGTGACGTGTTAATCAATGGAGAGCAGATCAGTTATTGAGCTTAATTTCAATAGATACCAAGCTCTTATGCATAGAGCTTGGTATCTATTTAATAAAATGGAACTACGAAATTAGAACAGAAATAAAAACTTCAAGCATTACTACAAGTCTGACATAAGAGCCAAACACATAACCCGTTCCCAATGATTCACAAAAGGCGATTTATTAATTATTGTTTGAAATATAAGGTGTTTAGCAGCATTTTTATCTCTGGAGAGTGGTAGCACTGAGTTATATAGAGCTAAAAGTACAACTAATCTCGCACTAGCCTCTTTCGAATATCTTAAAGACAAATCAAAATCGTTAAAATGTTTTTCCACTCTTTGTTTGTGTGCTTCATCCCAATCAGCCGGTGGAGAAACAAAATACTCAATAACTCCTGGCTCATCATTTTTGCCAGCCAAGTATCTAGCCGATATCCACTGTTCATCATAATAACGGCTATCGTCTAAATAGGGATGTATGATCTGTTCTGCTTCATTTCTTGCAAAAACTTCCCCTTTGCCATCCATATTACAGTCTCGACAAGCAGGCACCAGATTAACTGGCAATATAGAAAACTGAGGATAGTAAGCTTTAGGCAAATAATGATCTAAATTTCGAGGGCGCCCAATTCCACCACAATATGGACATTTTTCATTAGCAGCAGTAATCAGGGAATCATAAATAGCTCGAGCAGGCTTTTTCTTCCCAACAACATAATTGCCATAAAGCTTAACAAAGTCAGATTTCTTTAACCGACCGACAACAATAGGGTCTTCCTTATCTTTGTTTTTCAATGGTTGTATTGTATAAAGCTCACCAGTTGATGCCGATGCGCTATATGAAGCTGCCAGTGTTTGCAAATCAGTTATTGCTTCATTTACTTTCAGCAACAAGCCCGGATTACCGGTTATGCCTTCGCGGCAACTAGTCAGCATATCGGCATATGTGTAAGCAGGTTGTTTAAGTTTCAACATTACTTAACACTCCGATCTCTGTGTGTGACAAGCGCTTTTAATAGAGCTCGAGCTTCAACACCAAGCTGGTTACGATACTCATCAACTATCTCCTCATATGTTCCACCTGACTTAACTGATTGGACTAATAAATCGTGAAAACCAGATTTGACAACTTCAAGACCAAACACCTCTCTTGTTAAGATTCCTACATTCTCACCAAATGTTTCAATGTCTGGCCTGCGAGATTCGGTAGATAATCTAGAACGATTAATTTTCCAAACACATCGTTTAGGGACCTCTTGAAGTACCACAGGTGAGTGAGTAGCAATAATAGAAAGACCATTTCTGTCAAGTAGCAAATCAGACAGCGCACGAATAAAAGCAGACAGCAACGGAGGATGAAGATGGCTCTCTGGTTCATCAATTAGCACTAACGTTTTTTCTTCTACCGTTGCGACTAAACGTGTGAGTGTTAATAACACAACCGCATGACCGGAACTCATCCTTTTTATACATTTCCGTGCATTACTAACGAGCATCTCATCATTGTATTCCGCTAGATTTTTCAGCTCCATGCTTGCAAAATTTTCATCAGACTCCAAAGTATCAATGGCCTTCAGCCATCTTTCACGCTTAGGATGCTGGCTAAAGCATAGCGTCAAAGCTTCTAGAAAGTCTTCATGAATATCATTTAGCCCTTTCAGCGACTCTCCTTTTTTTTTCAAACCTATATAGAAGTAGCAAGTTCCCTTTGATGGATCAGGTTGTTCACTTGGTGGCTCGAATGGATCGAATGCGCTAAATGACACAGAGACTAAACTACTAAAGTAATCATTATCAATCGGGTCTTCTCTCCACCCCTCCAGATCATAAAATTTTGCGTTCGACGTACCTTTACTGGTAACAGCTTCAATCATTCCATTTAGAATCGTCGTTTTCCCCACACCATTACGACCTATGATCGCATGAATATTGGTACTTGGTTTTTCTCCTACTTTTACCTTAAATGATAATTCAATATCGGAAATTTTGTCTTGTGCAGGGCGAATGAACTTAAACTCAAAATTAGTCAGTGGACTCTTTCCCTCAAGCACTCGCGCAAACTGTCCTTTAATAACAGACAGGCTAACATACCGAAGCAAAGACGTTTTAAAGACCGCTTCATTCTTAACAAAATCTATAAGTTCTGGCGTATAAGCAATATCTTTGAGCGCCTCAAGTAACGAAACTTTGACGGATTCTGGTAAATTTGAAATCCTCTGATAATAGTCGACATCCTGACCAACGGAAAAATATCCTTCTGGGAGAATTTTAAACCTGTCCCCTAATGTGGAGTAAGTTGATTGTTGAGTTGTTTGTCCTTGAAAACCAATCTTGACATTCCCAATTTCATGGCGTTCACCTTTCTGATCAAACAGATACATGTAAAACATTGTAATGAATGAAAAGTCATTCCAATGATCCACATGCAAGTAAGCCGTACTAATGCCTGAGGCAGGAATACGTTGGTCTCGGGGTACAATAATGATATCCATATAATTTCCGAAAATCTTGTTTTGTTGAGACTCATTGAATTATATCAAAAACAACAACAGAAACGTAAATGTATATTGCGAGAAAGTTAAATATATAAGAAAACTCGAGTACCCTCAGAAATTTTAATTATTAGTTAAAATGATTTACATATTAGCCACAATCAGAGTATACCAAACCATTTGACACAACAATATTCTAGTAAGCACAGCGTCTGGCGCATAACAGATCTTAAATATTAACGGCCATCCACCAGCAATAATAAAAAGCTGAGGAATGCCCCGAGGGAACCTAGCAGGAGAACTGCCATCTGGCAGCCCCCCAACAACCAAGGGGTTTTGATAACTTATTTTGATAAAATTTTGATAACCGTTAGCAGGCTAACAAAAAACAACGGGCGTGTTATACGCCCGTTATAATATTTAACACATGTAGTGATTACATATTCTTGATGATCGCGTTACCAAACTCTGAACATTTCAGCAGTTTAGCGCCTTCCATCAGACGTTCGAAGTCATAGGTTACGGTCT
>OFHA01001986.1_pt1 | contig 12706 bp, 11 predicted proteins | sample 1521891 | NCBI WGS metagenome assembly OFHA01 (sample SAMEA3504089, study PRJEB24116) | mouse gut metagenome | biome: mouse gut; feature: mouse-associated habitat; material: faeces | place: Denmark | collected 2011 | reverse complement strand
TTTCCCCGGCATTCCATTTCCGCATATCCTCCGCCGTGTCCAGCTCCACCGCCCCAACCCTCTCCCGTATCCGCTCCAGGTCATGCCTATACCAATACGCCACCAGCACCGGCTTCCCGTTCGCCGCCTCAATCAGATCCTCCAGCACTTCCAGCTTCCGGTCATGGATACGCTTCACCTTCCCGTTCTCGTCATAGACCGCCCCGTTCGCCATCTGCAGCAGCTTGTTGGAGAGCCCGGCGGCATTCACCGCGTCAATATCTCCCTCCGCAAAAGGCAGCAGCATATCTTTCTCCAGCTTCCCATACAGCTCCATCTCCCTCCCGCTCATGGCAACCTCCACCCGGTTATACACACACTCCGGCATATCCAGATAGTCACAAGCCCTCATGCTGATACAGATATCAGAAATCAATCCATAAATCGCTTCCTCTGCCCCGTCCCTGGGCTTATAGGAAAACACCATCTGCCTGCTCCGCTTATCCGGCAGAAAAAACCGTTCCCGGTATCCGCCGATAAAACGCCCCAGCCTCTGCCCCATATCCAGCAGCCCAATCTCCGCCCACAGATCAATCAGCCCGTTCGGTGCAGGCGTCCCGGTCAGCCCCACAATCCGCCGCACTTTCGGCCGGACCTTCTTCAAAGCCTTAAACCGCTTCGCCCTGTGGGACTTGAAAGAAGACAGTTCATCAATCACCACCATGTCAAAATCCCACCTGCCGGAATCCACCAGCCACTCCACATTCTCCCGGTTGATGACATACACCTGCGCCTCCCGCGCCAAAGCCGCCAGCCGCTCCCTCTCCGAACCAAGCACCTTTGACATCCCAATCCCGGACAGATGCTCCCACTTCTCCAGCTCCCCTCCCCAGGTATCCCTCGCCACCCGCAGAGGCGCAACCACAAGCACCTTCCGGACATCAAAATAATCAAACAACAACTCCCACACCGCCGTCAGCGTGATCACCGTCTTCCCAAGCCCGCAGTCCAAAAACAGCGCGCTCACCCTCTCCCTGATGATAAACTCCTTCGCATACTCCTGATACTCATGGGGAACATATCTCATCCAGCACACCTCCAATCTGCTCCACCCCGTCCACCACATAGACCGGAAACCCCAGCCCCTCCAACTGCCTCTTCCGCTTCCCCTGCAGCGGCCTTAACTTCTTCCCAGGCACCTTCAACTCCACAAAAGCAGCCTTCCCTCCCGGCAGCAAAACAATCCGGTCCGGCACCCCATCCAAACCAGGCGAAACGAACTTCACCGCCATTCCTCCCAGCCTCTTCACCGATACAGCCAGCCGCCGTTCAATCTCACTCTCCCGCATCCATACACCTCCGTCCCGTCACGGAACAAAGCCCGGAACATGGATACAAAAAATCCCTTATACCTTATACGTGTATATATCACGTACAAAACCGCTTCTTTTTCTTATTACCCATACCCCACTAAGAGATTCTTGTTCCCTTGTTCCAGACCGCCCCGCAAACCTTGATTTTACGGAATCCCCTGTATGGGAACTACCGTCAGAACAAACTCCCTCTTGTTCCGCTGGTTCCGTTCCGCCTTGTTCCCACACAGACAGACTTGTTCCGTCTATTTCCCGTCTCGTTCCCGCACATACGCCCTCTGTTTCCCGTAAATCGGAAAACCGGACATCCCGTTCTTCGTCTCCGCATACTTCCCCCATCCCTCAATCTTCCGCATAATGCCGCTGATCTCATAGGAATCTATCTTTTTCAGCGCAGAGGACTCCCGCCCAAAACACTCACACCAGATCTCCATATTGCACACCATCATCCGGCGCACCGTACCCGTCTGCCGTTCCTCTCCAAACTCGCTGCCGTTCAGAAAATTCCTCCGGTCATACAGGCTCATGGAATCCCAGTTCTCCGGCAGGAGCGTGTCAAGATACGTCCGCACCAGCCCTTCCCGGTCATCCGTCTCCATAGCCTCCGCCTGCTGGGACACAGCCATGGCCGCAACCTCCCCCTCCAGGTACAGCCGCTCCCCGCCTTCATAGACAGCCTTCGCCTCCGCCCATACCTGCAGCACGTCCTCCCCGGAAATCTGCCATGGCTTCTTCACACTCTCACCATTTACCCGTACCGGCCAGAAGCGCCGGTTCCCGGTAATGTCCCGCAGAAACCCGCTCTCCGTGTTCGTACTCCCCACAATCACGCACTGCCTTGGGTGGCTCTCCACATTCAGCCCATAGCTGGCCCGGTACTTGTCATCCACCCTGGAAAGAAAAGACTTCACCGTCTCCACGTCCGTCTTCTTCATCCCCGCAAGCTCCCCCAGCTCCAGAATCCAGTACCCCTGCAGCTTCTCCGGCCCCGACTTATCCCGCATATCCGTAAGCGTCAGGCTGTCCGAAAACCACGCCCCCGCAAGCCTGGCAAACATCGTGGACTTCCCAATCCCCTGCGGCCCGTTTAAAATCAGCACACTGTCAAACTTCGTTCCTGGCTGGTAGATCCTCGCCACGGCCGCCGCCAGCGTCTTTCTAATAACCGCCCTCGTATATGCGGAATCCTCTGCCCCCAGATAGTCCGTCAACAGCGTGTCAACCCGCTTCACCCCGTCCCACTCCGGCAGGGCATCCAGATACTCCTTCACCGGATGATATGCCCGCTCCGAAGCCACGGCCAGCAGAGCGTCCTTCGTCTTCGTGGGCGCATACACCCCGTACCCCTTATTCAGATACACCTTCAAAGACGCAAAATCAGAATCATTCCACCCCGGCTTAATCTGCTTCCAGGGCAGACCCTCCCCGGCATCAATCCCGTCCCGGTGCAGATTAAAAGCGATGGACTGCAAACCATCATCATGCCGGATCGCCAGCACCAGATTGTCCAACGTGTCCTTCACCTTCCCCTGCCGGTCCAGTTCCAGCCCCTTGCTCCAGTCATCCTCCCCGGAAAACTCCCTTTTTGCAGACTCCGCCCGTTCCTCCGCCAGCGTCACCTTCACCCGCTCATCCTTCACCGCAAACTCACTCATAGCCCTAAAAGACGGCAGCCTACAAGCCTCCGTATCCTCCGAAGCCCTCACATCCAGCTCCCCGAACCTGTGAATCCGCACCATATCAAAAGCATTCATCAGCTTCCCGCAGGCCGGGTCCGTAGCATGATGGGAATAAGCAAACCTCCCCTCATAGACCACCACCCCCGCCTGGGAATCCGCCGGAATATAATCATACCGCCCCTGCATGGCGCTCGGCTTATACACGTCCGCCAGGAACACCTCCGCCGCTTCCTCAATGCTGTACGTCCGGCAGAACGCCCCGACCACGCCCTCCTTGGAAAGCGGGTCCGCCTGCTTCTTCATCTCCCTCAATACCACCGCCTGCTGCCGCCCGCTCACCGGCCACTCCGAAGAATCCCGCCAGTCCCTATACCTTGCAAGCACCACATCCGGGTCCAATATCTCCCCCGCAACATCCCGGAACACAAACTCCCCGTCCGCAGACGTGGACGGCCAGTACATCAGGCGGGACGGCTCATAAGTGGTATCGTCAAACAGCTCCATCCCGATATCCTCCGCCACCTTCCGCGCCACCGCCGCGTACTCGTCCGGCGACACATTCCTGGAAAGCGGGACCACCAGCCGGAACCTGGGACTCTCCGGCGTATGCTTATGCGTGGAATAGATCAGGCACCGGAAATCAAAGAACATCTCCATCCGCTCCGGGATATCCGCCTCGGCATGGTCCATGTCCAGCGTCAGGGCGGACCGGAACACCACGCAGTCCTTCTTCCGCCTGCCGCCCTTTAACTTCCCCATCACAAAGCCGCCCACGTCCTTGATGGAATCCTGCCTCGCCTTGGACAGCTTCCGGTACTGCTCCACCGTCTCCGCCGTCCGTATCGTCCGGGAAATACGCCGGACAAAATCCTCCAGCTCCATCTCCCCGCCGTTCCACCGCTTCTCCATCCTCGAATTGCCCGTAGAAACAAAAACCTTCATACACACATACCCCCAATCTCCCCAGTCATCAGCCTTCCCGCATCATTCCCGTACCCCATAAAAAACGTCCTCCTACTGTTTCTGATAAAACGAACACTCATACCCGTCCGCCCACAGCGGCAGCCCCTCCGCCCAGGACGGGCAGACCGCCATCACCCCGCACATCTCTTCCACAGAGCCAATCCCCTCCGGCACCTCCGCAATGATCTCATCATGGCAGTGCATCACAATGGGATAGCCTTCCTTCTCCACCCGCAGCATAGCCTCCGCCAATAAATCCCTGGCCGTCCCCTGCACGATATTCTCCACCAGCTTAGGCCCATAAGTCTCAATCCGTCCCCACTTCTTATTCTCCAAAATCCCCTCATAAGTCAGGCCCTCCCGCCCAAACCTGTTCACCCCCATCCGCGGCTTCACATACGCCAGCCGCCGCCCGGACGGAAGCATGACAAACAGAATCCCGCTCCTGTACTCAAACGCGATCCTCCCCGCCCGTGTCCTCGTCCTCTTCACCACGGCCTCCACAGCCGCCTTATCCACATCCCACCAGAACTGCGTGATATGCGGGTTCGCCCTGCGCCATACCGCCACCAGGGACGGCAGCTCCTCCTCCGAAAGCCCCATATCCAAAGCCCCCATAGAAATCAGCGCCCCCGCAGCCCCGCCGTACCCCAGGCCAAGCTCCGCGATCTTCCCCTTCTGCCGCAGAGGGGAACCCTTCGTCACTTCCTCCACCGGCACATGGAACATAGCGGCCGCCGAAGCCTCATAAATCTTCCCGTGGGAAGAAAACACATCCAGCCGCCACCGCTCCCCCGCAAGCCACGCCAGCACCCGCGCCTCAATCGCAGAAAAATCCGCCACCACAAACCGGCACCCCGCCTCCGGCACAAACGCCGTCCGTATCAGCTCCGAAAGCACCTCCGGCGTGGAACCGTAAAACATCTCCACATCCTCAAACCTCCCCTCCCTCACAAGCCCCCTCGCCAGCTCCAGATCCGGCAGATGGTTCTGCGGGAGATTCTGCACCTGCACCAGCCTCCCCGCCCACCGCCCGGTCCGGTTCGCCCCGTAAAACTGCAGCAGACCATGCACCCGCCCGTCCGAACACACAGACCGCTCCATGGCCTCATACTTCTTCACGGAAGTCTTCGCCATCAAAAGCCGCAGCCGCAGAAGCTCCTCCACCTCCCCGTCCGCCCCCTCGATCAGCTCCGCCACCGCCCTCTTGGACAGGCTCTCCGCCTCCACCCCGTTCTCCCCCAGCCAGCCCTTCAACTGCGCCACGGAATTGGGATTCTCCAATCCGGTAAGCTCATACGCCCGTTCCGTCGCAACCCCCTTATGCAGACGCTCACACCTCACCGCCTGCCGCACCAGCCCCATATCCACCAGCACGCCCCGGTCATTGATCCGCTGGTCCAGCCGGTACGCCTCCATCTCCCCCTCCGGTATCGGGAACTTCCCCAGCTTCCGCCGTATGGCCTTCTCCACATCCACGTCCCTCCTGCAGTAACGCTTGAACACCTCCCACTTCTCCGGCGCATGGCACGGCAGATTCCGCCTCCTGCCCCCGTTGGCCTTCGTAGGCTTACAAGGCACACAGAAATACCGTATCAGCTCCTTCCCCTCCTTCATCTTCCGCTCATCCAGCCCCAGCACCGCCCCCACGTCCTCCAAAGACCTGGGCAGCGCCAGCACAGCCGCCTGGACCGCGCTACAGTGCCACGAATCCGGCGGAAGATACCTCCCGAAATACTTAGAAAGACACGTCCGCTCAAAATTCGCATTGAACGCCGTCTTCACCACAGAACCGTCAAAAACCGCCTCCGCAACTTCCCCCGGCAGTTCCTCCCCCTGCGCCAGATCTATCACCCTGGTCTCCCCACCGTCAAAACAATAGGCAAACAGCAGGACTTCAAAAGCAGGGCTGTCCGCATAAGCGTAAACCCCGCACTTTATCAAATCCACATCACTGAACGTCTCAATATCAATCCCTAAAATCCGTCCCATAACACCACGGCTCCCTTCCTCCTGTAATTTTCTCCCCAACAGGAAACGGGCGGCAGTCCCCCACCGCCCTTACAAATCTATCCCAGGAAATCTTCCTCGTCATCCACTTCCACCGCGTCAAAATCATCCTCGGCGTTCGTCCTCCCGCCCAAAGATTCCCCGTCCCGCAGCTTCTGGATATTCCCCAGCCCCGCCGCGATCCCACGGTTCCCGTTGCTGTTGAACCCGTAAAAATTCACACTGATCCGCCCATAACACCCGGAATACACCTCCGACTGGTCCAGGATCGGCTGCACATTCTTATCCACCACCTGCGGCGCCTGCTTACTGTTCGCATTAAAGAAATAACTGTCCGCATAAGCCTCATCCTCCGGCCGGTCAATATCCCCATCCCGCAGCGGCAGCTTCAAATTCGCCGGGACCTTCCCGCCCCACTTGGAAACCGAATCCTTCTTCGCCTGCTCAATCGCCCTCTGAATCTTCCCGATCGTCTCCGTGTCCGACTTTGGAATGATAGCCGACACCGAATACTTCGGGTCCCCGTCATTCACCGCATTAGGCTCCCAGCAGTGCAGATAAGAAAACCTGCAAGGTACGATCACTTTTGTCAAACTTACATTTTCGTTACTCATAAATTCATTCCTCCTTAAAATCCGCCTCCGCCGTCGCCGCCAACACTTCCTGCCTCTTATCCGACTCCGGCACCAGCGTAATCTTCCCCTGGGGCTTATACACCAGCTTCCCCAGGACCTCCGCAAACCTCTTCTTACCCATCAGCTTCTCCATCTCCGTAATCCCAATCAGCGACCTCTTATAAATATCCGTATACCCGGCAGCCACAGCCGCCTCCGCCGCCTCTTCCTCATCCGTATACTTCCGGCAGCTCCGGCCCTCCACCAGCTTGAACCCGGCCCACTTCTTCCCCCTGGACACAGCCTCGTCCTGGGCATAGGCATACACATCCGCAGACCACCTGGCCAGCTCGTCCGCCACCTTCAAAACCTCCGCCACCTCATCATCCGCCAAAAGCGCCGGAGCCTTAAACTCCATCTGCGCCAGCCTCAAAAATCCCTCCGCCCGCGCCCTGCAGGTATTCTTCGCTTTACAGAACCGGCACCAGGAACCGCTCCGGAACTCCCCCTCGCCCGCAATGGCAAGGGCCGCCCTGGGCTTCAATTCTTTATCCACCCACTCCATCAGGTCAGATACGGAAATCTCCCAGGTACTCACCGATTCCAGCCGCGGCTGATAAATAGCCATACGCACCGTCTCAATATCATAGATCGCCCCGAACAGCTCCAGAGCGCCCAGCCCGTACAGCATCATCTGCGGGTTCCACTCCGCATCCACCGCAACGCCCTTCCCGTACTTCAAGTCAACCACCGTCAGCACCCGGTCCGCCACGATCAGCAGATCCCCCGTGCCGAACCCCTCCGGCACATAAGCCGAATAATCCAGCCGCTGCTCGATCAGCACCACCGGGTCCTTACACTCCTGCCCGGCAAGCTCCACCTGCTCCATGGCATAAGCCACATACCCGTCCGTGCATTCCTCCATCTCGTCACACTGGTAATCCGACACCGGGCGTTTTGACCGCCTCTTTAATGCTTTTTTCAGCTTATGCTCCGCAAGGGCGTGGGCGGCGGTGCCTTCCTCGGCATAGACGCTTCCGCCCGGTTCATCCTTGAACTGCTCCTCCAATCGCGCGGAAGGCGTGCAGGACAGCCACCGCTTGGAGGAAGATGCGGAAAGCAATGCGTGTTTCCCCATCACAGCACCTGCGCTTCCTGCATCAGCGCCGGGTAGTCCTCCGGCTTCACCGCCGAGAGCTTCGCCGCGCCGTACTTCTGCAAAAGTTCCTTTATTTCCTTCGATTTCCCCTCCTGGGTCTTCTGCGCCATCAGTGCGCGGATGCCCTCCAGCGTGGCAGGGGATTCCTGCTGTACTTCTGCCACAGATTCCTGCTTTTCCGCTTTCTGTGCTTTCACCGTCTTTTCTTTCGTGCCGCCCTCCGCTTTGGCAAGGCCCCGCAGACCTTCCGCAACGATGGAGAAACCTTCCGCAATCCTTAACAATTCACTTCCCATTTACATTCCCTCCGTTTCCTTAAAAATGATTATCTTTCCCTGCTCTGTGGCAGATGCGATCTCCGCCGCCATCCCTTCGGTGGCTTCCCCGAACACCCACACCTCATCACAGAGGGCGAGCAGCTCCATCCCCATAGCGATGCCGAGCCGCCTCTCTTCCTCTATCCCCTCGTTCAAGAACTGAGGGAATAAAAGGTGCGGCGCAATGGGCAGGTACCCTTCCTCACACGCCATGCGGCTGTAGACAGCCGCCCTTCTCGCATTCCCTTCCATGTCGCCGCGGAAGGGGCTGCAGATAAAAACCTTCTTACGCATCAGCGCCTCCATCCTTTCTTCATCTTCCTGTCATGCGCCGCCTTTGCGGCTTCATAGGCTTCCACTTCCTTCTCGATCTGCACCAGCTTGGCGGCGAGGCTCTTCGCCACGATACTGATTGCCTGTAAGATGCCGATAAGCTCCTGTGACTTTTCCATAGGCTCCGTTCCTCCTTTCCGGGACAGTTAAACCTATCCCCTTCACTGTCGTAATGACACTTTTTCGGTTTTCGGTGGATGGAAACGGATATTTTTTCAAAAACCGTTCGACAATTCCCGTAAAAAATGTCACAGAAATACTCTTGCTGGCAGATATGGTCACCTGCTGTCAATTTCAAACCCATGCTCTACAAAGAATTTCCGCAGCTTTGATAATACTTTTCTCTTATGGTCGGAAAGCGTCCGGGGATTTTTCCCTTTCATATCTGCATAATCAGCAAGGGGCATTTCCTCCCCGAACACCTTCATGGCAAGCTCCCGTTCTTCCGGCAGGAGGGAATCCATCGCATCCTGTAGGACACCAAGCAGCATCCGCTTTTCCGCCAGTTCCTCCATGCTCTCCGCAAAAAGCTCCGTCCGCATATCGTTCTCTTTCCATTCCTCATAAGATTCTTCCGTGTATCCGTTCTGCTCCATTGCCTCACGGTTCCTCTGATCATGCTTTTTCTGCTGCCACCACGGCCTAAAGTAATTCCTGTATTCCTCTTCCGTAACATTCATTGTGATTTCTTCGTCTCCAGATTTGACTGTGATTTTCCTAAAAGACATAAAGCGTTCCTTCCTTTACGGCTTCGTAAAGTTAGGAACGCTCTCATTCAGATGTGGGACTGGCTTTGAAAAAAAGGCAAAAAATGGCCCTGAGAAAGCTCTTTGTAAGAAATCTAAAATAATTCACTAGCTTTACTCCGGCCATTCGTGACTCGACACAATGCGGTCCCACTCGCTCGGTACATATTCAGTTATCCAGCATGGCAGACCTGCCAAGCCGCACAATGGGAATTTCCAGAAATTACCATTGATAACCTTAGTATGTCCATAAAAGAAACGCTTTAATCTATAAAAGTAAAAATAGCAGGATACCTTCCTGCCATTCTTTCCTGCTATGTATATTTATCTTTTTCCATTCGGTTTCCAGTACACCTTTATTACCCTGCCGCAGTTAGGACATTTCAGCGACACGATAATCCAGCCGGAAACCGTCTCCCCAATGTCACAGGCCCGTTTTTTGCACCGTCTCTCTGGGCATTTCATTTTCCGGATAATACCACCTCCCAAAAATACATCTATTGCTATCTCCCCGCACTGATATGTAACAAGGGAACCAGCCTGTCCCTGCCGGTTCCCTTTTATCATTTGTTTATTATCGGTTTTCCTTCTGCTCCCCCGATTTCCCACAAAATAGCCTCTGTCACCAAAAGTAAAACACAACTATTTTTATGGAATAAACATATGCCTCTCCAAGAATGCAACGTGATAAACTCCCATATAAACCTGCATTTTATAACAAATCATGAAAAGTTAATTGCAAGTTTTGCAAAGAAATCTTCCAGCGTCAGCCTGGCGTCTAGATATTGATATACCCTGATCTCCCGATATTCCTGCCCATGGATATATGTCATATCTTCCGCAACTCTCGGAGCAGGTATAAGATCATAACTCACTTTCTCCTGTTCTTCCATCAGTACCGCAATCGTCCCTTGATCTCCCAAACCCCAGATTTCTCCATGGGGCCATACTGCCTCATATTTTGCAGAAGCCTGATTGAAGTCTACCATCTGCCTGAAAAGGTATTCACCAATTTTTCCGCATGGGAAAACTTTCAACTGCAACTCAGCCAACGACACTGCCATTACCTTATATAGACTGATAGGTATCTGCCAGAGCGGAACCCGGGAAGAAAAAACTACATTTGCCGCATGAATATCCATTACCAGATTAAACTCAAATCCTCCTTTGGGGTAATCGCCACCACCAATCCAGATGACCGTCATCCGGTCCGCAATCTCAGGCTGAATCAAAAGTGCAGATGCTACATCAGTCACCGCCCCCTGACAGGCAATATATAGCGGGCGTTCATCATCCCTCATAGCCTCCTCAATGATAAATCTTGCCCCTTCAGAATCAACAGGTGTCTCTTCATCCTTCATGCCAATAGCCGCTCCCATGAGTACCGGATATTTTGCTTCCAGTCCCATTAAATTCAATACTTTGATGATTTCATCGTAGCTGGCTTTTGCAGTTCCTTCCACTCCATACGTCTGAGGATTTTTCCAAAAATGTCCTGCAACAATCCCTTTCACATCGAATTTAGGAGTCATCAGGTGATGCGCCAGAGCAAACTGGTCATCTGCCTCGTTTTTACAATCCGTATGTACAATCACGCGCACTTTCTTATTTTCTGGTACTACATATTTATAGTTCCACGCCATCTGCAATCCTCCTCGTACACAGTATGGAAATGTCTCTGCAAGCCGCCGCTTGGATTTATTTCCCCATAGAGCAGACGACCGCAGGCTTCCCCGACACCCTGTCCGCGTCCGCCTAAATACATCTTCCTAATCAAACAGCATCGCAATGTCAAATGCTTCTCTGGTTGCATTAATCGCTCTTCTTGCCTTCACCGCATCTCCGATTTCAAAGTAACCACAGCCAATCCTGCCGCAGGCCGCTTGCAGTTCACTTCCATCGCGCTTTCTTGCTCCGACTGCAATTACAGCAGCATCACATGGGAATTCCACTGTATCCCCATGCTTCTCTCCTATTACAACGCCTTTCTTTATCTCTGTTACTTTCACTTCCGTTACCGGGATGATTCCGGCGGCACGAATATTTTCCGTTACACAAATTTTCCTGGTACTTCCCATATCCGCGCAAAATTCCTTCATCATCTCCAACACAGTTACTTTTGCGCCCTTTTCTGCCAGATATTCCGCCACTTCCATGCCAACCATACCGCCGCCAATGACTACTATATTTCCGGTTCCTATGGACTTTCCGTTAAGCACTGCATGAGAATCTATGACAAAATCCTGTTCCACACCCGGAATCGGGGGAATTACAGGCTGCGCTCCAATCGCATTAATCACCGTATGTGGTTTCATCTCCTCAATCATTTCTCCCGTTACCTTTGTATTTATGCGGATATCAACACCAATACGTTGTGCTTTTTTTCCCATGGAAATGACGGCTTTTTTCATCTCTTCCTTTCTGGGCGCTTCTCCTGCCGTCAAAAACTGTCCGCCGAGCCTGTCAGACGCTTCACATAAAATCGGAGAATGTCCGCGCTGTTTCAAAATAATCGCCGCTTCCAGCCCGGCAATACCTCCCCCTGCAATCAAAACTTTTTTCGGTTTCTTTGTCGGAACGATTTTACATTCGGCTTCCCTCCCGACAGCCGGGTTTCTAAGACATGTGATATGCAAAGACTCTTTGTTCTCAAAGCCATCATAACACCCCTGGTTACATCCTACACAATAATCTATTTCCTCTGTCTTTCCGGCTTTCGCCTTGTTGCAGAATTCCGGGTCCGCCAGTTGCGCACGTCCTATCACAACCAAATCGACCTGATCCTCTTCCAGAATCTTCTCTGCCAGTTCCGGCGTATTGATCCGGCCTACGCCAATTGTTGTCATCCCGGTCTCCCTGCGAATTCTGGCGGCGTTCGCAATATTAAACCCATGAGGAATATCCACCGGGGGAACCTCATATTTTAAACCGGCAGTCAGAATATTTCCACGGGAAATATCCAGCACATCCACCCCTGCTTCTTTTGCCCGTTTGCAGAAGGCAATTACATCCTCAATAGTAAGGCCGTTCTCCAAATAATCGTCATGTGCATCAATCCTCATAAAGAGCGGCATTCCTTCCGGAATATTCGTACGGATAGCACGGATACATGCCAACGGGAATTTCGCACGGTTCTCAAAGCTGCCGCCATATTCGTCCGTGCGGTGATTGATTCCCCCGGACAGGAAGGAATGGGGCAGATAATTATGTGCACAATGAAACTCCACACAGTCAAATCCCGCCTTAACAGCACGGCCGGCCGCTTCCCCGTAACTGGCAATAATTTCTTCAATCATTTCTCTGTTGATTCCCGGCAGCGTAACTCCTGGTGACACCTCCATATCGCTTGCCAATAAAATCTGCGCATCCGTATCCATACCCACAGCCAGACTTCCCTGCCACAACTGCAGCCCCGCCTTTCCGCCCGCTTCATGAATGGCTTTCGTAAGTCTTTGCAGCCCTGGGATATATGTATCTTCACTGATAGAGAGAAAACCTTTCGGTGCGCTTGGCGTATGTATGCTACAGACTTC
>OFHA01001985.1_pt1 | contig 12707 bp, 14 predicted proteins | sample 1521891 | NCBI WGS metagenome assembly OFHA01 (sample SAMEA3504089, study PRJEB24116) | mouse gut metagenome | biome: mouse gut; feature: mouse-associated habitat; material: faeces | place: Denmark | collected 2011 | reverse complement strand
CGGCCGTATTCCGCCAGCTTTGCCGGGGCCTCGGGGGGGTAGGGGAGGGCCATCTCCTTCAGTCCGGCGGTGATGATCTGTTCCATATCAGCCTCCGAAATTACTCAGTAGCCCTACGATTCCAATGGGCAGGGTAATGAGCGCCAGCAGCCAGCACAGGACCGCTGCACTGATGGCGGCCGCTTTTCCGGGTTTTCCGGTGCTCCGCCAGCTCACCAGGGCCAGCGCCCCCAGACCGATGAGTCCAGGGACGGCCAACAGGGGTCCCAGATTGCCCAGGGCCTTGGCAGTGTAGTAAAAGTAGGTGGTCAGCGCCACCAGAATCACCATATAGGCGATTCCAATCCAGGCCAAGGTTCGCTTTACCGGGGAGGCGGGGGTGTAATCCGGTTTTTTTTCCTCAGCCATGGGCTTGCTCCTTCAGAAGATCCCGGATCTCAGCCAGCAGAATTTCCTCGGCGGAGGGCTCCGGCGGGGCAGGAGGGGCCTCGGGCTTCTTATGATAAAATTTGTTGATGCTTTTCACCAGACAAAACACCACAAAGGCCATCACCAGGAAGTTCAGAACCGCCTGAATGAAGTTTCCGTAGGCAATGATTGCTCCGTTCACAGTGAGGGACAGGGCGGCAAAGCTGATACTGCCGGTGAAGATGCCCAGCAGGGGCATAATGACGTCGTTAATGAGGGAGGTGGTAATGGCGTTGAAGGCTCCGCCGATCACGTTGCCCCGGTCAATAAACTTCTTGAATTCCTCAAAAAATGCTTTCATCGTTTTTCCTCTGACTTTTTCCGGCTGGAGCTGCCCCAAGGGCCGTCCTCCGTGTGAATATGGGTCTCCCGGATGCCCATTTGCAGGTTGAACAGAGTCCGGTTCAGGGCGTCCGCCTCCTTTTCGGTGAGCTGGGCAAAGAGAATGCCGTACCAGTATTTGCCGGGCCGGTGCTCCGAGCAGCGGACAATCTGTCCCAGGAAGTTGAGGGGACTGTACTCCTCCAGCTTAATGCGAACCCGCAGGACTTCGTCCTCCATGTGGACATACTCGGATTCCACGCAGCACCCGCCGGTGCTGATGTTGACCAGTTGGCAGTCCTCCGGGCGGCGGTAGTGCTCGTCATCCTGGCGGTAGAGGGATACGGGAGTGGACAGAGGCAGACGGAAGGAGCTGCGGACATTGGAATGGTCCTCCATTTTCATGTCCTTTACCTTGAAGGTTGTCCGGGTGGACTGCTCCACAACAGCGCTCATGGACACGGGAATCAGCCGCCGGTCGTAGCCATTCAGGGTCACATCCGCGTTGAAGGGGATCACTTTGAAGGACAACTCCCCGGGCAGGCGCTCTACCGTCAGGGTGTCGTCGGTAAACTCCACAATCTGGCCGGTGAGCAGGTATTCCCCCTCCCGGTTCATCACATCAATGTGCATTCCCTTTGCCAGCTGGCCTTTGGAGCCAGCCACCGGCTGACGCTTGACCGGTTCCTCCAGGTCATATTCCTGGAGGCGCTCCGGCTCTTTTTCCTTTTGAAAAAGGGATGAAAAGATACCCATGTGGCATTCTCCTTTCCTTCAAAAAACTCTTAATTGGCGGGAATCATCCGCTCCAGCCCGCCCATATAGGGCCGGAGAACAGCGGGAATGGCGACGCTGCCGTCGGCCTGGAGGTTGTTTTCCAGCAGGGTCCTCGTCAGGTCCTTGACGTTGTGGGCGGCCTTGGGAACATCCGCCGAAAAGAGAGCCGCCAGCAGGGCGTTCCAGTCCCCGCCGTACCGGGAGAACCGGAGATCCGCCAAAAGGCAGCTGTCCGGCCCGGTCCGGCACTCCACCGCCAAAACCTGGAGATCCGGCTCTGATATGGTGATGACAAAACCCAGGATAAAGCCCAGGACCACCATAACCCACAGCTTTTTGCTTTTTGTCATGCTTCTTCCCACCTGCTCTCCCATGGGGGTCATGGAAAGTTCCGCCCCCAAAGTAAAGAACATCATTCCCACGATCAAAAGCAGGCCTCCTACGAGAAATTCCATCAAAATCCCCGGAGGCACCGGAGCTACACTGAAGCACAAGAGAAGGACGATTCCTACCACCGGAAGAACTGCCTTAAAGGCCTCCTCCAGCTTTTCCTGCAGTTTTGGTTTGTATAGTCTCATTGGAAAACCTCCTGAATCTTTTTAGCAAGTTGTTTTTCATTATACATGAAAAACAGAACTTTCCCAAGAGAACAGAGTGTTAAATTTGTGTTAAATATAATCTGTTGATTTTCCGGGAAAAAATGCCTGTTCTGCGATTTTTAGGTGACTATTAAACAATGTTAAAAACATCATAAGTTCTGTGTCGAAAAACCTCTCCAAGCAGCTTCTGACCCTATTTCAGACTTAACAATCTCATTCTTTTCCTTTTCAATAAATCTCCTCGTGTACTAAAATTTCATCTCGACTTTTTGTTCCAATTGCATCTTCCAAATAGCCATTGGATGCTCTACAATATTTTCTAAAATCTGATGATCATAAAATAGAAGCGAAGGTATATATTCACCTTTCTCGAACATATCCAAATACTCTTTTTCCTCCTCTGTCAAAACCATAAGTTCCTTAATAAACTTTATTGCTTCCTCCTTACGTTCATCCAAATTAAAATTATCTTTTTTTCGAAGCACCGGAAACAAATCACGCCTGATCTTCGAAAACTCCAGTCCATCAATCGCAGACGTATTAAAAGTCTTATTGATCTTATCTGCCGATATGGATGCATAAAAAATAATGCATTTGCGGAACAATTCATACTCCGATTCATCAAACAGACCAAAATAAATCATATTATTGAAGTCATACAAATCTCTGGCTGCTGCCCGGCTCATAAGCGCATTTGCTTTTGCGGCAAAGATCTCTATCGGTTCTAAAGTCCGTACTATTACATCTTCCTCAAAAATATCCGTTACAATCTTTCTCTCTACTGGAGCAAAAATATGAGAGCGAGAAAGCGGCAGCGGCGCTGTTAAGCGAAGCAAAAGAGCTGGAACAGCAAAAACAGCAGATCAGCGCGGACCGCGCCCGTATTGCGGAACAGATCGAAGAACTGTCCGAAAAAGAAACGCAGATTCAGGAAGAGACGCAGATGGCGCAAAAAATGCTGGAAGAACAGACCGCGTCCGAACAGGAATATGCCAAAGAGCTGTCAGACATCCAGATCGAAGAGGCCAATGTGAGTCAGCAGGCCGGGTTTCTTTCCGAGAATATAAAGCGTATCGATACCGAGCTCCAAAAACTGGAACAGGAAGCAGACCAGCTAAAAAACGGAGCGGAGCATGCAGACGCAGATGTGATACAAAAAGAGCAGGAGATCGAACGGTTAAAGGCAGACATTTCACAGTCTGCGCAGTCCAAAGAACATCTGGAAAAAGGTCTGGAGGAAAAGATCGCACACAAAGAAGAGATGGCGGCAGAGCAGAAAGGATTTTTTGCAAAAAGAGAAGAGCTGTCCGGGCGGCAAAATGTGCTGGATAAAGAAATCTTCCGCTTAAACAGCCAGAAGGAAAAGCTGGAGGAGACAAAAGAATCCCAGACAAATTATATGTGGAGCGAGTATGAGCTGACTCCGCATCAGGCGATGAAGCTGCGCGAGGCGCAGTACGACGATCCTGTCAGGACGAAAAATCTGATCAAAGAAACAAGGGATGAAATCCGAAAACTGGGAGATGTGAACGTCAACGCCATCGAAGAGTACCGCGAAGTATCCGAGCGGTATGGGTTTTTAAAAAACCAGCACGACGATCTGGTGCAGGCAGAACAGACGCTGCTTGGCATTATCGAAGAACTGGATACCGGCATGCGCAGACAGTTTGCAGAAAAGTTCGCGGAAATCCAGCAGGAATTTGACAAAGCGTTCAAACAGCTGTTTGGAGGCGGAAAAGGAACGCTGGAGCTGATGGAGGACGAAGAAATATTAGAATGCGGCATTCGTATTATCGCGCATCCCCCGGGCAAAAAACTGCAGAATATGATGCAGCTTTCCGGCGGGGAAAAGGCGCTTACAGCCATTGCGCTGCTGTTTGCGATTCAGAACCTGAAACCGTCCCCGTTTTGTCTGCTCGATGAGATAGAGGCGGCGCTGGACGACAGCAATGTCAATCGCTTTGCAAAATATTTACATAAGCTGACAAAAAATACGCAGTTTATTGTGATCACGCACAGGCGCGGCACCATGGCGGCGGCAGACCGTTTGTACGGCATTACCATGCAGGAAAAGGGCGTATCCACGCTTGTGTCTGTCAGCCTGATTGAAAACGATCTGAATTAGATCGTTCATAATAAAAGACGGAGGAAGATACATGGGAGAAAAAAAGGGATTTTTTAAACGTCTGGTAGAAGGACTGACAAAGACGAGAGATAATATTGCAGCAGGCATAGACGCCGTATTCAGCGGGTTTTCCAAAATAGACGACGAATTTTACGAAGAGATTGAAGAAATACTTGTGATGGGCGATCTGGGCGTAAAAGCGACCGAAGCGATTATCGATAATCTGAAACAGAAAGTAAAAGAACAGCATATCAAAGATCCTGCCGCCTGTAAGGAGCTGTTAATCAACAGCATCAAAGAACAGATGGAAGTCGGGGAGACCGCTTACCGGTTTGAAGAGGAACGTGCCGTTGTGCTTGTCATCGGTGTCAACGGCGTGGGAAAGACGACGACGGTTGGCAAGCTGGCAGGAAAATTTAAAGCGCAGGGGAAAAAGGTCGTACTTGGCGCTGCAGATACGTTTCGGGCGGCTGCAGGCGGACAGCTGGCGGAATGGGCCAATCGTGCGGGCGTGGAGATGATCGGCGGGCAGGAAGGCGCCGATCCGGCATCCGTCGTCTACGACGCAGTCGCGGCCGCAAAGGCGAGAAACGCGGATATTTTATTGTGCGACACGGCAGGAAGACTGCATAATAAAAAGAACCTGATGGAAGAATTAAAAAAGATCAACCGCATTCTGGAACGCGAATTTGCCCAGGCGTATCGGGAAACGCTTGTCGTACTCGATGCGACAACCGGACAGAACGCGCTTAGTCAGGCAAGGCAGTTTTCCGAGGTGGCGGATATTACCGGCATCGTACTGACCAAAATGGACGGTACGGCCAAAGGAGGGATTGCGGTAGCGATTCAGTCAGAGCTTGGAATCCCTGTAAAATATATCGGCGTCGGTGAGTCGATCGACGATCTGCAGAAGTTTGATTCGGAACAGTTCGTCAACGCACTGTTTCATCAGCCGGATGAGGCGGCGTCGTAAAAAGCGGGCGTAACTGCCGCGGATATTGATAAAAGAAACAGAAACCCTGGTGGAAACAATTGACTATTTCCCCGTAAAGTGCGAAAATAGGTCTGATAAAAACGAACCTGAAAGGAGATTCCATCCAATGCTGACATTAGATAAATTTGAAGAAGCAAGCGAAAAAGTAAAAGAAGTCATTCAGGAGACAAAACTGATCTATAGCGATTATCTCAGCGAACAGACCGGAAACAAGGTCTATTTAAAGCCGGAAAATATGCAGTATACAGGCGCTTATAAACTGCGTGGCGCATACTATAAAATCAGCACGCTGTCAGACGAAGAGAGGGAAAAGGGACTGATTACGGCATCCGCAGGCAATCATGCCCAGGGAGTGGCTTACGCCGCAAAATGCTACGGCGTCAAAGCGACAATCGTAATGCCTACGACGACACCGTTAATCAAGGTAAACCGTACCAAAAATTACGGCGCAAATGTGGTGCTGTATGGGGATGTCTATGACGAGGCATGCGAGCATGCTTACCAGCTTGCAAAGGAACACGGATATACGTTTGTGCATCCGTTTGACGATCTTACCGTTGCGACGGGTCAGGGTACGATTGCGATGGAGATCTTTAAGGAACTGCCGCTGGTGGAATATATTCTGGTACCGATTGGAGGAGGCGGTCTTGCGACAGGCGTGTCAACGCTTGCAAAGCTGTTAAATCCGAAAATTAAAGTGATCGGCGTGGAACCGGCAGGAGCAAATTGTATGCAGGCGTCCCTGGAAGCGGGAAAGGTAGTTACGATGCCTTCGGTGAATACGATTGCGGATGGTACGGCAGTAAAGACGCCGGGAAAGAATCTTTTTCCGTTTATCCAGAAGAATCTGGACGCTGTTTTGACAGTATCGGACGACGACCTGGTCGTAGCGTTTCTGGATATGGTAGAAAATCATAAGATCGTTGTGGAAAATTCCGGACTGCTTACCGTTGCCGCACTGAAACACCTGAATGTGACAGGAAAACGAATCGTCTCCATTTTAAGCGGTGGAAACATGGATGTCATTACGATGTCTTCCGTTGTACAGCAGGGACTTATTTTACGGGACAGAATTTTTACCGTGTCGATACTTTTGCCGGATAAACCGGGCGAGCTTTCCAAAGTGGCGGATACGATCGCAAAAGAGCAGGGGAATGTAATCAAGTTAGAGCATAATCAGTTTGTAAGCATTAACCGGAATGCAGCGGTAGAACTGCGCATAACCTTGGAATGTTTCGGGACGGAACACAAACGGCAGATCATGAAAGCGCTCGAAAAGGCGCAATATAAACCGAAACAGGTTCGGACAAGTTTATAAATGAAAAGGACGGAAATCTGAAAACACAGGGAAGTTTGTGACAGGAATCGACAGAAAAGCTGATAATAACAGATAATACGGCAGACAAACCTTTCTTTATCGACACCAATTGATCTGGTCTGACTTTAAGTGTCGAATACTGCGATGAAATGTAATTGATTCGGCAGGGTGAGATGTTTATAATACAAATAGTCTCAATTTTATCAATAAGCTTTCAAAAGACTTGTGAAATTTGGCTGAATAAAATGTTTCAGGAGGAGAAATTGGAATGGGTAAATTAAATGTGGCAATTGCGGACGATAATGAAAGAATGCTGCGGTTATTAGGGGATATTATCCGTACGGACGATGAATTGGAGGTTGTCGGTACGGCGAAAGATGGAGAAGAAGCCTGGAAAATGATAAAAGAGAAAGAACCGGATGTCGTTCTTTTGGATATTGTTATGCCAAAATTAGATGGATTGGGCGTTTTGGATAAAGTAAATCATGATATGTCAATCAAAAAGCATCCGTCGTTTATTATGATCAGCGCGATCGGAAATGAAAAAGTGACAGAAGATGCTTTTTCTTACGGCGCAAATTATTATATTATGAAACCATTTGACAACGATATGGTAATCAAACAAATCAAACAGGCGAAAAAAGCGGCGGAATCTGCAAAAGCGGCAGAGGCCAGAAAAATAGGGGCTTATGAAAAGTTTGAAACGCAGGAGATTGAGCCCTCCCAGGATTTGGAGAAAAATGTAACTAATATTATCCATGAGATTGGAGTACCTGCGCATATCAAAGGATACCAGTATTTGAGAGAAGCAATCATGATGTCTGTCAATGACATCGAAATGCTCAATTCCATTACCAAAATCCTGTATCCTACGATTGCGAAAAAATATCAGACGACCCCAAGCAGAGTGGAACGCGCGATCCGTCATGCAATCGAAGTGGCATGGAGCAGGGGGAAAATGGATACGATTGATTCTCTGTTTGGCTATACGATCAATAACGGAAAAGGAAAACCGACCAATTCGGAATTTGTGGCGTTGATTGCAGATAAAATTCGGTTGGATTATAAACATAACGCTTAGTTTTTTGCTTTTTATTCCCTGAAAAATAGAGTATAATAGATCTAACATAAATATGGGAGGTCTGGTTATGAAAAAAATACTGTTTGCCTCTTCGGAAGCGGCGCCTTTTATCAAAACGGGAGGACTGGCAGATGTCGTGGGTTCACTGCCGAAGTATTTCGATCGTAAGAAATATGACGTAAGAGTAATCCTGCCGAAATATGCGTGTATGGAAGAGCGTTTTTTAGGGAAGCTGCAGGCGGTTACGGAATTTTATGTACAATTGGGCTGGCGGAAACAGTATGCCGGTATTTTAAAAGCAAATGCAAACGGCATCCAATACTATTTTGTCGATAATGAGTTTTATTTTGCAGGAGACCATCCGTATGGCGAAATATATCAGGATGTAGAAAAATTTGCATTTTTTTCCAGAGCAGTGCTGGATGCAGTAGAACATATAGATTTTTGTCCGGATGTGATCCACTGCAACGACTGGCAGACCGGTTTGATTCCGGTATTTTTGGAACATTTTTATCGATCAAGAGAACGATATCAGAAGATCCGTACGGTATTTTCCATACATAATATCCGTTTTCAGGGTAGATGGAAAATTCCTGAAGTGAAAGATGTGACAAGCTTGCCGAATACGGTGTTTACGCCGGAAGGAATTGAAAGTTACGGGGAATCGAATTATTTAAAAGGCGGGATTGTGTATGCAGATGCGGTGACGACAGTCAGTAAGTCCTATGCGATGGAAATTATGACGCCGGAAGGCGGAGAAGGACTGGACGGTGTGCTGAGACGTTTTGGGTTTAAGCTGTTTGGCATCGTCAACGGATTGGATTACGACGTATATAATCCCGCGAAAGACAGCTATATTTTCGTACCTTATCATGCGGCGGATGCTGTGGTGAAAAAAGCTCAAAATAAAGAAAAACTGCAGAAATTTTTGGGATTGCCGAAATCGGCGGATACGTTTCTGATTGGCATGGTCTCCAGAATGTCAGACCAGAAGGGGTTTGATCTGATCGATGCGGTGCTGGACCGCTTTTTGGCTGCAGAAAATGTACAGTTAGCCGTGTTGGGAACCGGTGAGGAACGCTATCAAAATATGTTCCGCTATTATGCGGATAAATATCCAGATAAGCTTTCTGCCAATATTTATTATTCGGAACAGACGGCGCACAGGATCTATGCGGGGGCAGATGCGTTTTTGATGCCGTCTCTGTTTGAACCCTGCGGGTTAAGCCAGTTGATCAGCCTTCGGTACGGAACGGTTCCGATTGTTCGTGAAACGGGCGGTTTGAAAGATACCGTAGAGCCTTACAATAAATTTACGCAGGAGGGAACGGGATTTTCTTTTGCAAATTATAATGCGGAGGAAATGTTTGATACGATACGATCGGCGATGCAGTTGTATTATACGCAGAAATCTAACTGGCAGGATTTGATGCGCCGCGGTATGGATCAGGATTTTTCCTGGAGAAGTTCCGTGGAAGAATATGAAAGGCTCTACGAGAGTGTCTGCGGCTTTACTGGGTAATAAAGCCTAAATCCCGATCCAAGATATATACGTGGTCAGAAAGGATTTCTTCTTCGGCGACTTGTGAAGCATTAATATCCTGAATCATACGGTTTAAATCGGATCTGCGGGCGCCGGATTCTTTGGACAGAAGCAGAACTTCATGGACGCTGCTGGGCAGGATATAAAAATCCTGTCCGATAGAACGGGCAAACTGAAGCAGTATTTTGGGATATAGGATTGCAGATGCGCCGTAGAATCTTTCCGTATTGGAGAGGACATACATTTCAAAGAACTTTCCCGAGTCTGTTCTGCTGCATTCAGAAGACCGGCCGGGATGTTCGTCATAAGAAAATTTGCCGGAGCCGTCGCATGGTGTCGTCATATCCCGGCATAGAGCGTTTAAAGCATCCTCCATACTTGTAATTTCGTAAGGAAGCAGTATGGGGGTGTTTTTTATTGCCAGATCGTAAAGTGTATCTGCCGTAATATCCCAGATATCCAGGTGGCGGTTGTGAATTAAAATGGTAGCGGTTCCGTCCGGCATATCCGGAAGGTAACAGCAAAATACGACGGCGAGGTCTAAAAAGCGGAAATGCGGAATCTCCCGTAAAAGCGCCTGGTTGTGTTCAAAATGGATCAGTTTGAAGATAATCTGATATTTTACTTTTTGATAGTCGGTAAAAAAGGAAAGATCGATGTTTTGTTTGGGAAGATGTTCCCGGTAAGAGGCAATAATTTCTTCACAAATAGAGGATAATGCTTTTCCTGCAAGATAGTCGTCATAATAACGGTTTAGATAGATGGTAGGTGTGATATTGACCGAGGCATCCTGGATTGTCAAACCGTCCAATCGGATATTGTTATTTTTCATGATCGGATGTAATGATACCGTGGCGTCGTCTCCAAAATGCTTCTGGATGGAAGCTACTGTAGAGGATTTGAATGTTTCATAGTTCATGTGATAACTCCTTTATTATAAAATCGGAATTATATGCATGAATCTGCCAGATGCGTCCCCTGTTTTTCTGTCAAAGGGGAAAAGATAAAAGAAAGGTACGCAGATATTCTGCGTGGAGATACTATAGCATTTTAGCGGAAAAAAAGCAAGCGTTTCTTCGATAAATTCTGAAAGATAATCGGATCAGGATTACATGGGAAGCTTGCTTTTTTCGAGCCGGTTTCTGTTTTCCGTACTGGTACCCCAGGCTTCCAGTGCAATCAGGTATGTTTCGCTGACTTTGGAGTTGATTTCCTTTAAGTCTTTTCTCATTTCCCGTTGATTGACCCGCAGGGCGGATACTTCGGAATCAATTCTGTCCAGCCGGTTATGGATAGAGCAAAAGTTCGCGTCTGCGTCATCCAGCCGAATATTAGTGGAAACAAGTTTGGCATCCAAATCGTCGAGCCGGACATTAGTGGAAACAAATTTGGCATCCAGATCGTCGAGCCGATGATAGACGGGTTCCAATTTTTCATCAAATTTCTGATCGAGTTTTTGGTCGAGCTTCTGGTCTAAGATATTTGATATGGCGGATAACAATTGTTCGTTATTCATGTGTTCACCTCCTTTGAACGGGAGTATAACACAGGTTAGATATAAAATGCAAGACAGAAAAAGTTTTCTGTCCTGCATGTGTTATTTTCGTTTATGAAAAAAGATATGTAATACTGCAGATCGATTGCGGCAATACCGACATTAATCGGATTTCAGTTCTTTCCATAAACGGTTATATAAATTGGTTCCTTCTTCGTTGAGGCTCGTGTAAACTTCACAATTCTCCAGGACGGACTGATCGGGGAAAATGATCGTATCTTTTTTTATTGCATCGTCCAGATTGTTATACACGGCTGTATTCGGCGTTGCATAGTAAACGTAGTCGAAATTTTTTCTGGCGATGTCTTCCTGACAGAGGAAATCCAGAAATTTTTCTGCGTTTTCCATATTTTTGCAGGTTTTCGGTATAAACCAGGAATCGATCCAGAGATTGGAACCTTCCTTTGGCACGCTGTAGGCAAGATTATCTGAGAGGGATTTGGCATAGGCGGCTTCACCGGAATATACCACGGCAAGAGAGGCATTTCCCGCCGCCATTTCGTCTCCTGTTTCATCGACAAAATAAGCATAAATCAGGGGTTTTTGATCCATCAGCATGGTAAGCGCTTCATTAAGTTCCTGTTCGTTTGTTGTATTTAACGAGTAGCCAAGCCGCTTTAACGGAACCAGAAAGCAGTCCCGGACGCTGTTTTCCATAATAATTCGTCCTTCGTACTCAGAATCCCAGAGAATGTCCCAGGAATTTGTTTTGGACGCGTCCACTTCGTCGGTATTATACAGGATTCCGACCGTGCCGTAAAAATAGGGAAGGGTATATCGATGCGTCGGATCAAAGGAAGCGGATGCGTCGATAATATTCTGGTCAATGTTTTGATAAGAGGGAATGTTATCATGGTTCATTTCCAAAACTTCTTCTTCTTCGATCAGTTTCTGAATCATATAATCGGAAGTGCATAACAGGTCATAGTCGATCGATCCGGCTTTGTATTTGGTATACATTTCTTCCGGACTTTCATACTCTTCGTATTCTACCCGGATTCCGGTTTCTTCCTCAAATTGTTTTAAGGCGTCCGGGTCGAAATATTTACCGTAATTTAATACGGTTAAGGTTTCTTTTCCGTCCGATGAATTACCACAGCCTGTAAATGAAACGGCGGCGAATAGAACGGAACATAAAAGCAAATAAAATTTTTTCATGGTCTTTAGTCTCCTTTTTCATTTATTAATTTTTCTTGTTTTCGGGAAGTGCCGAAATTCATGACCAAAAGCAGCAGCAGCGCGATCCCGAACAAAAGCGTAGAAAGCGCATACATTTCCGGTTTGATTCCCTTTTTGACTTCCGTATAGATTTTTGTGGATAAGGTGTCGATTCCGGCGCCTTTGGTAAAATGGGTTATGATGAAATCATCCAGTGACATGGTAAATGCCATCAAAAACCCTGACAGTACACCGGGAAAAATTTCCGGGAATACCACTTTAAAAAATCCATACACAGGTCCGGCCCCTAAGTCAAGGGCCGCCTCATAAATATGGGGATTTAGCTGTTTCATCCGGGGCATGACGCTTAAAATCACATAAGGAATGCAGAAGGTAATATGGGAAAGCAAAATAGTTCCCAGTCCAAACTTTATCCCCATGCTGATAAAGAGAAGCATCAGGGAGATGCCGGTGACGATATCAGCGTTAAGCATGGGAATATTCGTTATACCAAGGATCACGGCCCGGGGGCGTTTTTTCAAATCATAATGGCAATACAGGCAATGGTTCCAATGACGGCCGCTGTGACAGAGGATACAAGGGCGATAAAAAGGGTATTAAATAAAGCGCCAAGGATTTCCTGGTTTTTAAACAGCTTGCCGTACCATTTGAAGGTAAAGCCGCCCCATTTGGCGCGGGTCCTGCTGGCATTGAAGGAATACAGAATCAAAACCAGAATGGGGGCATAAAGGAAAATGAGAATCAGGG
>OFHA01001982.1_pt1 | contig 12711 bp, 10 predicted proteins | sample 1521891 | NCBI WGS metagenome assembly OFHA01 (sample SAMEA3504089, study PRJEB24116) | mouse gut metagenome | biome: mouse gut; feature: mouse-associated habitat; material: faeces | place: Denmark | collected 2011 | reverse complement strand
CCCAGCCGTCGCCTTCCTCGATGGATACCTGAACCCATTCATCGGTTTCATCCGTTACCGTAAGCTCTTCCTCTTCTCCAATCAATCCCAGAATGCTGGCCTCGGTACTAGCCTCGCTTCTGACGCGGAGGGTTTCTGTCGTAACGGTGGCAACCCGCTTTCCAACCTCTTCCGCCAGCTCTTCGGCCGCCTCTCCTGTTACCACGTAATCGCTTTTTACATATCCGGTTACATTACCGGATGTAATCTTGAACCATCCGTCCACATCCTCCTCGATGGTTCCGGCGGATTCATCATAAAGCTTACCCAGAATCTCACCTTCCTCGCTGGGAAGGCTTCTTACATTTACATAATCATTTACCTGCGCAATACAGATTCCCTCAAACTCGGAAGGAGTGAGCTCTTCCACAATCTTCTCCTCTACCGTAGGATCTGCCGTGTGCGCTTCTGTCATTACCGATGCAATTCCTTCTTCTCCAAAAGAAAATGAATTGCTTGCCTCCGCCCTGATGCCTCCCATACTAAAGCAGAGAGCTCCGGTCAGACATAATGTTGTAATATATATCCCCATTGGTTTACTATCCTCCGTAAACTTCTTAACTTAAATATTACAAATTTATTAAGACTTATGAAAGAATTATAACAGCGTAATTACCTGTTGTCAACAGTTTATGCTATTTTCTGCTGATTTTCCATTAATTTCTGTGTTCATGCTCTTGACTTTCGTCAATATTTTGTTAAAATATAAGAAATAGTAATTGTTACTATTATTATCAAAAAAGGAGGTTCGTATGACTGCCTTAAAATACAGCCGTCAGCGGGAATCAATCAAAAGCTTTCTGCTTTCCAGATACGATCATCCGACGGCAGACACGATTTATATGAATGTACGCAAAGAATTCCCCAATATCAGCCTGGGAACGGTCTACCGTAATCTGGCACTCCTGGCGGATTTGGGCGAAATTATCAAAATTACCACGGACGGAGCGGATCGCTTTGATGCCCATGTGGATCCTCACTCTCATTTTATATGCAGAAACTGTCATGAAGTTCTGGACATTCGGATGGAGGATGAGGACTTTATTAATAAGGAAGCACAGAAAAAGTTTACCGGACAGATTGAGGGGCATACGATACAGTATTTCGGCCTCTGCAGGAATTGTCTTTCCAAGGAAGACGGGGTGTCCGAACAGGCTCAGGCTTAGCACTTTATAAATGCATGTCAAATATTTTTAAAATATCACTTGACGCTTGCCTCAATGTGTGCTATCTTAATAATAACAGTAATCGTTATTGTTTTATAAAAAAAAATAATTTACTTTTTTAGCCAATATGTAGTTTATTTTTTTTATTATACTTTAAATTTTTATTTATGATAAAAAATAGCATTTTTTACAAATAAATACACTGTTCGCAATATCTTTGTTAATAAATCTTCAAAAATGTAAAAAGACAAAATCAATATAAAAATTTTGCCTTTTTAGTAGTTATATTATTTAAAAATCAAGTTTTATTTTGTTAATACTTCAATACCATTTTCTGTAATCGCGACTGTATATTCCCACTGTGCTGATAGTGTACCATCTTGTGTATAGATTGTCCAGCCATTTTGAGCATCTTGATATACTTCTCTTTTTCCTGCATTTATCATAGGTTCTATGGTAAATACCATTCCTGGCACTAAAAGCATACCTGTATTTTTTTTACCTATATGACAAACATATGGCTCTTCATGAAATTTTAATCCTACTCCATGTCCGCCTATTTCTTCCACAACAGAATATCCATTTTTTTGAGCTAATGTATTCACTGCATAGCCTACATCTCCCAAATATCCCCATGCTTTCACTGCGGCTAATCCTGCGTCCAAACATTCTTTTGTAACATCTACTAATTTTTTAGCCTCTGATGATACTTCCCCAATACAAAACATACGAGAAGCATCTGCATAATATCCATTTAATATTGTTGTCACATCCACATTAACAATATCCCCATTTTTTAATACTCTATTTTTATCTGGAATACCATGACACACCTCATCATTAATAGACGTGCAAACGCTTTTAGGAAATCCTTTATAATGCAATGGTGCAGGTATTCCCCCATGTTTTATAGTATAATCATGCACTAATACATTAATTTCTTCTGTATTCATTCCTTCTATTATATGTTCTGCTACCAAGTCTAATACTGCTGTATTTAACTTTCCAGCTTCCCGAATACCCTCTACTTGCTCTGGTGTTTTAATAATTTCATGAGGAGGCACTAATATTCCTTCATTTTTCATGTTTTCCAGCTTTTCATCAAATGCTAAATGACATGATTTATATTTTTTATGACTTCCACACCAGCAAGGGTCATTTCTGCCTATTTTCATTATCATTAACTCCTTTCATTATCATTACACTTTATCATACCACAAGCATAATAAACTTGCTAATAAAATTCAAAAAAATATTAACAAAACACAAAAAATATGTTATACTATATGTACTAAATATAAATTGTTGCTTTTAAAAATTTATAATCAAAAAGGAGAAACTATTATGAATGAAAAATTTATAATTACAATAGGAAGACAATATGGCAGTGGTGGAAGAATGATAGGGCAAAAATTAGCAAAGGACTTAAACATACCTTGTTATGATAAAGAATTATTAACTATTGCAGCAAAAGAAAGTGGTTTTTCTGAGGAAATATTAGAAACAATGGACGAAAAACCAACAGGCAGCTTTTTATATTCTATTGTTGCTGGAACTTACAGTCCAAATTATTCTGGCAGTCATTTACCACTCAATCACAAGCTTTTTTTAGCACAGTTTGATGCCATACGTAATATCGCAGATAAAGGCTCTTGTGTTATGATTGGTCGTTGTGCAGATTATGCCTTAGCTGATTATAATGTAAATTGTATTAATGTATTTATTCATGCCGATTTACAATACAGAGTAAAACGTGTCATAGAAGAATATGGTATTGCACCTGAAAAAGCAGAGGAAACAATACACAAAATTGATAAGCAACGCGCCAGTTATTATAATTTTTATTCTGACAAAAAATGGGGCGCTGTAGACCATTATGATATTACACTTGATAGCAGTAAATTAGGTATAGACAACACCGTTGAAATGATAAAATACTTTGTTTCATTAAATAAAAATTAAATTTTAACATTTCATTTCATAGTAAAAACATAAAACCCCCTTGCAATATTGCAAGGGGGTATATTTGTTACACCGCGTGGACACAATTTCTATATTTTATATTGATTAACAGTATCAGATTACTGAGCAGCTTTTTCAGCTTTTGCTTTTCTGATAGCTTCTGCTAATTTAGGAAGGATAACTTTTACGTCACCAACAATACCTAAATCGGAAACATCGAATATTGCTGCTGTGTCATTTTTATTGATAGAAATAACAAGCTCAGAACCTTCCATACCAGCAACGTGCTGAATAGCGCCAGAGATACCGCAAGCAAGATACAAATCAGGTCTAACTGTTTTACCTGTTTGACCAACCTGACGGTCTTTTTCAATCCAACCAGCGTCAACACAAGCTCTAGAAGAACCAACTTCTGCACCAAGTGCATCAGCTACATCTCTTACTAAATCGAAGCCTTCTGGACCACCAATACCACGACCACCAGAAACAATCAATTTTGCTTCTGTTAAGTCGATAGATTTCTTTTCTGCTTTTACAACTTCCATGATTTCAACATTCATGTCAGCATCTGTAAATGCAACATCTAATTTAATTACTTCGCCTTTTCTACTTTCGTCTTTTGCTATTCTTTTCATAACACCAGGACGTACAGTAGCCATTTGTGGTTTTGTTCTTGGGCACATTAATGTAGCCATCAGGTTACCACCAAATGCAGGACGTGTCATGAGCAATGCTCTTGTACCATCTGTACAGCCCATAGATTCTTCTTTAGCAATTTCTTCTTCGGTTTTAGCCATTCTTAAACCTGTACAGTCAGCAACAAGTCCTGTTCTAACACGGCTTGCTAATCTAGGAGCAACGTCACGACCGATAGAGGATGCGCCAAAAAGCATAATTTCTGGGTCATATTCTTTTACAACCTGTGCCAATGCTTTTGTATATGGCTCTGTAACATATTCTTTCAAATATGGGTGTTGAATCAATACAACTTTATCTGCACCATAGTGGAATAATTTATCAACTTCGCCTTCTACACCATCGCCAAGTAATACAGCAACTACGTCGTCTTTCAAATCTTCTTTTAATCTTGTAGCCTCGCCAATCAGCTCAAGTCCAACGTTTTGTACTTTTCCGCTTCTCTGTTCAACTACTACATATATACCTTTACTCATTGTAGGGTTCTCCTCCTTTAATAATTCTAACGATTTGTTTGTTAATTAGATAATGAATTTTTCTTCCAATTTGTCAACAATAGCTTTAACAGCTTGTTCAGCAGACAAATCTTTGAGGATTGTACCAGCGCCTTTTACTTCTTTTGTGAAGGACTGATATACGTTTGTTGGTGAACCCTTCAAGCCAATCATATCAAGCTCAAGGTTATCTTTTAAATCTTCAAATCCAAGTACTTTAATATCTTTTTCATATGCTTCTACAACGCCTCTAACACTCATATATCTTGGTTGTGCTAATTCAGCAATTGCTGTCAAAAGGCAAGGTGTTTTAATTTTGATGATGTGGTATCCATCTTCAAATTGTCTTCTTACAACAAGGTGGTCAGCTGCAACTTCTTGGATTTCTTCCACATAAGATACCTGTGGTAAAGAAAGTTTTTCACCAATCTGTGGTCCAACCTGTGCTGTGTCACCATCGATAGCTTGACGACCTGTAATAATTACATCATAATCTAATGTTTTTAATGCAGCTGCCAAAATACCAGATGTAGCATATGTATCAGAACCACCAAATTCTCTACCAGAAACGAGTATTGCTTCATCACAACCCATAGCTAATGCTTCTCTCAAAGCAACGTCTGCCTGAGGAGGTCCCATGGATACTACTGTAACTGTGCTTCCAGCCATTTTTTCTTTTAACTGTAATGCAGCTTCAATACCTGTTTTATCATCTGGATTGATAATACTAGGAACGCCATCTCTTATCAGAGTGCCTGTTTTTGGGTCAATTTTAACTTCAACTGTGTCTGGTACTTGTTTAATACATACAACGATTTTCATTATAGTTCTCCTTCCGAAATTTTCATATTTAGTTTTCTGTAATTGTTTATCAAACCTTCATAGAACCGGAGATGATCATCTTCATAGCTTCAGAAGTACCTTCATAGATTTCTGTAATTTTCGCATCTCTCATTGCTCTTTCAACTGGATATTCACGGCAATAGCCATAACCACCAAGAAGTTGTACGCAAACTCTTGTTACTTCATTTGCTACATCAGAAGCAAACAATTTACACATAGCTGCTAATGGTGCGTAGTTTTCATGGTTATCTTTTGCTGTAGCAGCTCTCCAAACCATCAATCTAGCTGCATCTACTTTTGTTTGGCATTCAGCTAATTTGAATTGTGTATTCTGATATTTATTGATTGTTCTTCCGCCTTGTTTTCTTTCTTTTACATATTTCATAGCTTCATCAATCGCACCCTGTGCAATACCTACGGATTGTGCACCGATACCAATACGTCCGCCACCTAATGCTGTCATAGCAATTTTATAGCCTTGTCCTTCTTTACCAAGCATTCTGCTTGCAGGTACTCTTACGTTTTCATATGTAACAGCACAGTTAGAAGCTGCTCTAATACCCATACGTTCTATGTTATCACTTACAGAAATACCAGGCATTGTTCTATCAAGTACAAATGCAGACATTCCTCTAGGACCTTTAGATTTATCTGTTAATGCAAATACTACAAATGTATCAGCAAAACCAGAGTTTGTTGTAAACATTTTAGAACCGTTTATGATATAGTCATCGCCATCTTTATCTGCTGTTGTTTGTACGCCAGCAGCGTCTGTACCAGCATTAGGCTCTGTTAAACCATAGCAGCCAGTTTTTGTGCCATCTACCAATGGTCTCAAGAATTCTTGTTTTTGTTCCTCAGTACCAAATTCATTGATACATGCACAGCAAAGAGATGTGTGTACAGAAAGTGTAATACCTGTAGAAGCATCTACTTTAGACATTTCTTCCATAGCTAATGTATATGTTAATACATCAGCGCCCTGTCCGCCATACTCTCTGGAGTAAGGAATACCGAAAGCACCGATTTTCTGAAGCTTAGCAATCAATTCTTGAGAATATTCCTCAGCTTCGTCCATATCTTTTGCGATTGGTTTAATTTCTGTTTCAGCGAAGTTTCTGAATAATTCTTGCTGTAACAATTGTGCTTTTGTTAATTTGAAATCCATTTAATATTCCTCCTATATGTTTAATAAATTTTAAACAACTGATTTACTGTCCATCAGCTATTTAACTAAAACCGACCCAATTACTTTTGAAAAAAGAGGTCTTGACAACCGTTTTTCATGCAAAAAAGAAATACAGCGTCCTTATCAAAATGATACCATGTTTGTTTAAATTTTGTCAACATATTTATGGTAAAATATTCTATAAAAAGCTACATTTTTCTGTTAATATACCGACATATTGCCAATACCAATCAGAAACAAACTTTATTTGCATTTTGTGCAACAAAATCCCCTTTTTTCTGTTTTAATATGCTTGTGTTAACAAAATCTTTTCGAAAAATATAAAATTTTTCATCTGTTTTCACAAAAAAAAATTATTCATTTCCATAAAAATAATATTGCATTGTATTTCATGACTATTTCATAAAAATGCAAAATACTTTGTATGCGAAATATTATAGTAAAAAACAATACAGAATTTGTATTATTTTTTATACATGTATTGTTTTTTCTTACACTCATACTTTACACCATTGTCATTTATATGTCAATATATTTATTAAAAATTCCTAAATTTTATAGTATTTAAATTTTTCATTGTGTCAATTTGCCTACCTTTTATTTACAATAACAGATGCTTTTTCATTAAATTTATTTTTTTGCTATATTATTTTTATTGATAAGCATAAAAAATATAAATAATTTACTATATTTTCAAATTAATTACATTTTTTCTATAATCAAAATAAAACCTCTGCCTAATTTAGGCAAAGGTTTTATTTTCATTTTATGAAACAATTTCTCCCTTTTGTTTTCTTTTTCGTATTCTTTGTATAGGCTGTCTGTTATAATTATATATATACTCTGGTTGTTTATGATATAACACAACATCTTCTGTTATAATACACTTTTCAATATTTTTTTCTGTTGGAATTTCATACATAATTGTATTAATAAATTCCTCCATAATAGAACGCAATCCTCTTGCGCCTGTTTCTCTTTCCACCGCCTGCTTTGCTACTGCCTTCAATGCTTCTTCCTTAAATTCCAGATAAACATTATCTAATTCAAAAAGGTATTCATATTGTTTTGTTAATGCATTTTTAGGCTCTGTTAATATTCTAATTAATGCCTGTTCATCTAAATTATCCAATGTTACTACAACAGGTAGTCTTCCTATAAACTCTGGTATTAATCCATATTTCAGCAAATCCTGAGGCATTAAATGTTTTAAAAGTTCCCCTGTTTTATTATCTGTTTTACTTTGTATACTTGCTCCAAAACCAATGGTTTTTTCATTTAATCTTGTTTGCAATATTTTTTCAATTCCCCCAAAAGCACCACCACATATAAACAATATATTTGTGGTATCAATTTGTATAAATTCCTGATGAGGGTGTTTTCTTCCACCCTGAGGAGGGACACTTGCTACTGTACCTTCCAATATTTTCAAAAGTGCTTGTTGCACACCTTCTCCACTGACATCTCTAGTAATAGAAGGATTTTCAGATTTTCTTGTAATTTTATCAATTTCATCAATATAGATAATGCCTCTCTCTGCTCTTTCTATATCATAATCTGCTGCTTGTATCAATTTCAAAAGTATATTTTCCACATCTTCGCCTACATAGCCGGCCTCTGTTAAAGAAGTTGCATCTGCAATGGCAAAAGGTACATTCAGCAATCTAGCTAATGTCTGTGCAAGTAGTGTTTTACCTGTACCAGTAGGACCTACCATAAGCACATTACTTTTTTGCAGTTCTACATCATCAGCTTTATCATCTACCAATATTCTTTTATAATGATTATATACTGCAACAGAAAGAACTTTTTTTGCTTCTTCCTGTCCTATCACATATTGGTCTAATATTTCTTTAATCTCTTTTGGTTTAGGCATTTCCACACGTTCCGCATAATTTGCAAGAACATCATATTCTTCTGCTACAATATCTGTACATAAACCTACACATTCATCACAAATATATACATTTGGTCCTGCAATCAGTTTACGCACTTGTTCTTGTGATTTTCCACAGAAGGAGCATTTCAGTTGTTTTCTTTCTTCTGACATTGTTTCATCTCCTTTATTTCTGAGGTTTTGTGATGATTTCATCAATCAGACCATAAGCCTTTGCTTCTTCAGCAGACATAAAATTGTCACGCTCTGTATCCCTTTCAATTTCTTCTATACTTTTTCCTGTATTTGCTGCCAATATTTCATTTAATTTTCTTTTTGTTTTTAATATATTTTCTGCATGGATACGGATTTCTGTTGCCTGTCCTCTCGCTCCGCCAGAAGGCTGATGTATCATTACCTCTGCATTAGGTAATGCAAAACGCTTGCCTTTTGCTCCCCCTGCAAGAAGAAAAGCTCCCATACTTGCTGCCATACCAATACAAATTGTAGAAACATCTGCATGAATATACTGCATTGTATCATAAATAGCCATACCTGCTGTAATCACTCCGCCGGGACTGTTTATGTAAAGATTAATATCTTTATCTGGGTCCTCTGCGTCTAAAAATAAAAGTTGTGCAACAACAAGACTCGCTGTTGTATCGTTTACTTCTTCTCCCAAAAATATGATTCTGTCTTTTAACAGTCTTGAGTAAATATCATAGGAACGCTCTCCTCTGCTGGACTGTTCTACTACCACTGGAACTAAACTCATTTCAAGACCTCCAAAAATCAAATTTTATATGAAAATATCAAAGGTATGGAGTGCTAAATCCTCACCCCACACCCTCAATTATTTTTATATCATTATGCTTTTTCTATTTCATTTGCATTATCTTCAATCAATTTTAAAGCTGCTCTTACAAGCATATCTTCTTCTAATGCTTTTTTATCTCCTTCTTGAAACATTTCAATCATCTTTTCTGCATCAATACCATAACTTTCTCCGAATTTTCCGATTTCTTGTTTCAAATCTTCTTCAGAAATTGTTAAGCCTTCTTCTTTTGCAACTTTTTCCAACATCAATCTTGCTCTAACACTCTTTTCAGATGTTTCTCTAAAGTTTTCTTTCAAATCTTCTTTTGTTGTACCCATGTATTTGCAGTAAATATCTAATGTCAAGCCTTGTCTGCTTACATTTTCCTCAAATTCTCTCATCATTTGATTAATTTTATTATCATACATTACTTGTGGTACGTCCATAGTACAATTTGCGATTGCTGCATCAAGAAGTTTATCACTTTGAATTTGTTTTGCTTTTTCTTCTTTCTCCTTTGTCAGTTTATCCTGAATGCTTGTCTTATATTCATCTAATGTGGAAAATTCTGAAACATCTTCTGCAAATTCATCATTTAATTCTGGTAATTCTCTTTTACTTAATCCTTTTAACTCTACTGCAAACACAGCATCTTTACCAGAAAGTTCTGGTGCATGGTATGCATCTGGGAATGTTACATTGACATCAAATTTATCTCCTACATTATGTCCCACAATTTGTTCTTCAAAACCTTCAATAAAAGCATGAGAACCTAATGTCAAATCATGACTGTCGGATTGTCCACCTTCAAAAGCAACGCCATCTACTGTGCCCAAATAACTAATTTTTGCAACGTCACCATCTTCTGCTGGTCTATCTGTTACTTCTACCAATCTAGCATTTTTTTGTTGTATAGATTTTAATTCTGATTCAATTTCTTCTTCTGTTACTTCAATTTTTTCTTTTTCTACTTCAAGACCTTTGTATTGTCCTAATGTTACATCTGGTTTTACAGTAACATCTACAATAAATTTTACGCCTGTTTCTTTATCAATTTTTTCTACATCTATTGTAGGCTGGCTTACTACATCTAAATCTAATTCTGTTATTGCTTCTTCATATACTTCTGGGAAAATGTGGTTAATTGCTTCTTCATAGAAGAAATTTGCGCCATATTGCGCTTCTATCAATTTTCTTGGTGCTTTTCCTTTTCTAAATCCAGGTAAAGTAATTTTATTTTTGTTTTGATTATAAGCATAAGTAAGACCTTTTTCAAATGTTGCACCATCTACCTCTACTGTAAATTTCACTACATTATTTGCCTTTTCCACAAATGTTGCGTTCATGTTGCTCTTTCCTCCTTAAAATTTTCAAATATGTCATGATAAGTTAACCGTTTAACTTTTCAAGCATTCCATATATTTCTATGCAAAAATATTGTCTGCACAATTAACGATTATTATAACATACCAATAATATAAAATCTACTATAATTTGCATAGAATTTACAGTTTTTTCTTTCTTTTACAATAAAATCTTTTTACCACTCCGTACCTTCTGGTGTAAATTGATAATAAAATACATAATTCATATCTGTATCTTTAGGTATATCTTTGTCTGGTTCTGCTCCCAACATAAAATGATAGTAGCCAGGTTCTAATACAGGCATCAGCAAATAAATACCTGTTTCTCCATCTTCCATTTCTGCAAATTCTCCCAACATTTCTATTTTTCCATACATATCTTCTGCCAAAAGTGCTACTTTATCAAAATGTTCTGCATCAGAATAGCAATACACTTCCAAAACACCAGAAGAACCACAAAATACATAATAATTATCTAAATCGCTTGCACTTAATTTTCCTATCACACTATCTCCATTTTCAATAAGCTGTGACATTTCTAATAAATCATTAGGTTCTTCTTCCAGTACAACTTTTTCAAAAGGTTTACTTCTTTCATGATATTGTTGTAATGTATATTCTTTTACCAATTCTTCAAAAGTATAAAATGAACTGGTATCTAATGTAGAAATGGCATTGATAGGAATTGCAAAATTGAGATTTTGCCCTGTGGCAAGCCCTGCTGAAGTAATTCCTACAACTTGTCCTTTTTCATTCAGCAAAGCACCTCCACTACTACCATGTGATATTGCTGCTGTAATTTGTATATAAGGAATATTTTCTATTGTTCTATTGATTCCAGATACAATACCCTCTGATATCGTATTTGATAATCCCATAGGACTACCTATTGCATATATTTTTTCACCACTTGTCATTTCGTCAGAATCTCCTGATGATAAAAAAGGAAAACCATTTCCATCTACTTGCAGTATTGCCAAATCCCCTTTCATATCATACCCTAATATTCCTTTTACATTATAATCTGTTCCATCTGCCATTGTAATAACAGCAGAATAAGCATTTTCTAATACATGAAAATTGGTCACTGCTTTACCATCTTTTTCTAAAAAGAATCCACTGCCACTGCTTAAAGCATCTCCATCAATATCATATGTTCTAATATAGAATATAGCATCATTACATCGATTATAAATTTCTTTTGCTGTTAAATTTCTTCCTGTATGTTCTGCCTGTCCCGTTTCGATATTAATGGTATTACTTTTGTCATTCCATGTTACAGAAATGCCAAATATATTTGTAATATCTCTCAATTTAAAATAAGTACTATTTTCAATATTATATCCCTGCACATGAACGGTTTGTCCATCTACAATAATATTAGAGGACGCTATATTTGCAGAACGCACATCACCTTTTACTGCTTCCATTTCTCCGCCAACAGGCTGATATCTTTTTCCTGATGTTAGCATAACAATATGTCTTTCTGCATCCCACTCTACATCAAACTGCTGTGTAGTACCATTTAGAGAATAAGCTAAATCCCTTAACTTAAAATAATTATTGCCATTAATATAATAAGCTGCACAAGATTTTTGTTCTCCATTTACATATATTTTAGAAGTAGTCGGTTTTGCAGTTACTGCTGCTCCTACTGATACAAAATTTGAAATTGTATAAGCAAACGCAACAACAAAAGTAATACATTTACTTTTAATTTTCACTATTTTTTCCTCCTCGAAAAATAGATTATTTCCACCCATTTTAATGTTACCATCATTTTATAAAACAATGTATTGTTTTATAAAGTATCTAATGGATAATAAAATTGTTTTACAAATCTCTTTGCTATTTATTGTACCTTTTTTCAAAAATAAAATCAATTTTTTTGTAAATTCTTAATGAAAAATTCAAAATTTAATTCAAAATTTCCAGTATATAGTTAGTAGACATTTGTTATATTATAAAAATAAAACTTATTTCATTATTTTTTAATATGCAAAAAAACCATGTGCATGAAACACATGGTTTTTTAAAGCGCGAAACGAGATTCGAACTCGCGACCCTCGCCTTGGCAAGGCGATGCTCTACCACTGAGCCATTCGCGCATATGTCGTGCAGTCGAGGGGACTTGAACCCCTACCCAGAAACCCGGACTAGATCCTTAGTCTAGCGCGTATGCCAATTCCGCCACGACTGCTCAAATAAAATGAGTCACTCGGGGCTCGAACCCGAGACACCTGGATTAAAAGTCCAGTGCTCTAC
>OFHA01001979.1_pt1 | contig 12724 bp, 17 predicted proteins | sample 1521891 | NCBI WGS metagenome assembly OFHA01 (sample SAMEA3504089, study PRJEB24116) | mouse gut metagenome | biome: mouse gut; feature: mouse-associated habitat; material: faeces | place: Denmark | collected 2011 | reverse complement strand
ATGGTAGAAGCAGAATTTAACATTAGTTTTGAGTTCGCTAAGAGTTGTGAAATTCTCAAATAGAGAGGGCAGATAATATGGGTTTGCTTGGTTTTTTAAAAAAGGATAAAGTAAAAAATGATAAAAAAATATGATAAATCCACAAATTGTATGTATAGTAATAGGTATTTTATTTGCTGTAGTTAAAATAGATTTTGGAAATAATATAATATGGACTTCACTTTGTAGTATTGATGATATGACAAAATATATGGATATGTTATTTTTGGGAAGTACATTGGTAGACTTAAATAAAGTATTTTTAAAATATATAAAACCAATTATATATATTGTAATCATTCATATGTGTATTTTTCCTATTGTATTTGGTATTATAATGAAACAAGTTATGTTTTTTACAATACAGGATATAATATTACTGCCCATTGTTTTGCAGTACATTCTATGGATCTATTCCAACAATTTTAAAAAGTTTTGATATAGAAGAAGAATATGCTGCCCTATGTTTGATTTTTACAACATTAGTTAAGTTTGTTTACATTACCATTTGTGCTATACATAATTATGTTATGAGAAGTCATTCTAAAAGTGAATTGATAAATAAAATAAATATGTATGGCTCTAATTTGGCTCTATTTTTTATTATTTTTAAATTGTTTTTCTAAATATTCATTTCTTAATTTTGTTCTAGTCATAGAATCTAACTTTGGATACACTTTTTTATTAAGAGAAATTTGAGAATAAGTATCTATTTTTTCTCTTTTCCATATATCATACATTTCCTTACTTGTAAAATAAGATTCAAAGCCATTACGATTTTCTTCAAATGAACTAAGAAGTTCACACATATCAGCATTTCCTGTATGTTCTTTATCATTACCATAAAATTTAATAGCAGTATACCAATGATTTTTATCATCTTCCATATCATTTGGTAAATGGTCATTGATTTCTAATTCAAAGCGTAATTCTTTGATTTCATCTAATTGGAATAATATTGTAGCAACATCTCCCATTGTAGAGATGTTACTTTTTTCTGTAGACAAACCAAAAAGCCAATCTAAAGAAATGTGATATTTTATTGCTATTGTTAATAGTACATCGGTTGAAGGTACAACATTTCCATTCTCATAACTGGATAATGTCGACTGTGTGATACCAATGGATTCAGCAAATGTAGTTTGATTGAGTTTTAAACCACTACGTAATAATTTAATACGTTGTCCCATGATTGCAATGTCCATAATAGCCCTCCTTTACTATAATATAGTATAACATTTTAAATAATTATTGACAATACAAATAATAATATAGAAAATATTAGTATAATCATTGACAAAGACAATTTTGTTTGCTATTATATTGATATAATAAATAAATAATTGTTATAAAAATAATAATTGTAAAAGGAGAGATGTGAATGTCAATAACGAAAGACAGCAAAACGCATACTTGGACAGTACAGTTTTATTACACTGATTGGACAGGAGAAAAAAAGCATAAAAAGAAAAGAGGATTTACCACAAAAAAAGAGGGACAGGAATGGGAAAGGAGATTTTTAAATAAAGCCCATGCTGATATGAATATGAAAGTATCTGATTTTATAGATATTTATTTTGAAGATAAAAAGAGTGAGCTAAAAGAAAGAAGTATCAGAAATAAAAAGTACATGATAAAAGCACATATTGTTCCATACTTCGGAAATAAGGCAATGAATAGTATTACTCCAGCAGATTTGATACAATGGCAAAATATGATGAGAGAAAAAGGATATTCTTAAACCTATTTGAGAATGATTCAAAATCAGATGACAGCATTATTTACCCATGCTTGTAATATTTATAATTTAGTAAGCAATCCTTGCAGAAAAGTAAAGAAAATGGGAAAGTTTGATGCAGATAGATTGGATTTTTGGACAAAAGAAGAATATGACAAATTTATTGCTACAATCGAAAAAGACGGCAGATATTATGTTATATTTGAAATTTTATTTTGGACAGGTTGCAGAATAGGGGAGCTGCTTGCTTTAACATTACAAGATATTGATTTTAAAAGCAATCAAATAAATATTAGAAAGACTTATTACAGAATCAATAGAAAAGATGTTATTACAATGCCAAAAACAGAACAGTTCATCAGAACAATAGACATTCCAACATTTTTGACAGAAGAAATAAAAAATTATGCAGATAAATTTTATAAACTTCCAGAAAATGAAAGGCTGTTCCCTATTGTAGCAGAAGCAATACAACATAAATTAAAAAGACATTGTGTGAAAGCAGGTGTGAAAAGGATTAGATTGCATTCGTTAAGGCACAGCCATACAGCGTACCTTATTTATCAAGGGGTACAGCCATTGATTATAAAAGAAAGGCTGGGACATAGAGATATTAAAATCACATTAAATACATATGGACATTTGTATCCTAGCCAACAAAAAGCAGTTGCAGAACTGTTAAATCAAAAAAAGACAAATGAAAAATGCCCAGGTTAAATTACTTGGACAAGTCCCTGATAATCAGATGTTCTGATATACCGAATCCGCAAATTCAGTATATCATAAAATGATAAAAAAGACAAATTTTTTAAGAATCTTTTTTAATTAACATCTGTTCAGGGACTTTTGTTAAAGAAAGGATGTACTTTATGAATATTTTTGAACAGGTAAAAGAAAGTATTACAACGAAACAAGCAGTGATACATTATGGTATAAATGTAAATCAAAATGATATGGTATGTTGTCCATTTCATAATGACAGACACCCAAGTATGAAAGTGTCAGAAGGATATTATTGCTTTGGTTGTGGTGAAAAAGGCGATGTAATCAATTTTGTAGCAAAGTTACATAATTTGTCACAGTATGAAGCAGCAAAAAAATTGGCTTTGGATTTTGGTTTGCAGATAGAGAAAAACACTTATCAGAATAAAAATAAAAAAGCAGCTCTAAAAGAAAAAACTGTTAGAAATAAGTATCAAGTGCAAAAAGATTTTGAAAAATGGGAACAGAGATGTCAGAAAATATTGTCTGATTACAGCAGTTGGTTGATATTTTGGAAAGAGTTTTATGCACCGAAAACTCCAGATGGTGTGATTTATGAGGAGTTTTTAGAGGCAGTAAATAATATCGAAAAAATAAAATGGTATCAAGACATTTTGGAAAATAGCATATTAGAGGAAAAAATTTACTTCTTAGTACAATATGGAAAAGAGGTGATACAGATTGAAAAAAGAATGGGAGAATATCAACGAGAGGTCATTACAGGAATTGGACAAAGCAATGACTGAATTAAATAATATAGATTATAAAAATCAAGGTATTACTTGGTTAGATGAAGAAAATAATATTGATGAAGTGAAATTTTGTGAGGTATATCTACAACAATATGATTTAAAGTGTATCAATGGTTCTTTTTTTTAGCATAGATGGCTTTGTATCTGATGGAGAAATTGAAAAAAATATTTACAATATCATTAAAAATCATGTTGCAAGAAATGTTTCTAAAAAAGTCAAACAGCTTTTGGAAGTGCTGAGGTTTGAGAGTTATTCAGAAGAATTGCCCATACAAGTAGATAGGATTCATGTGAAAAATGGGACAATATTTTTAAATGGAATGTTTTCGAGTAAAAAAGAATTTTGTTTAAACTGCTTGCCCATCAAGTACAATCCACAAGCAGAACAGCCAAAAGTATGGCTTGCTTTTTTAGAAGAATTGTTGGAAAAAGAGGATATTGTAACATTGCAAGAATATATGGGCTACTGTTTAATCCCTTCTACAAAAGGACAAAAAATGATGTTGCTGATTGGAAAAGGTGGAGAGGGTAAATCAAGAATAGGTTTGGTTTTAAGGAGCATATTAGGAAATAATATGAACACAAGCAGTATACAAAAAGTAGAAACAAATAAATTTGCTAGAGCGGACTTGGAGTATAAATTGCTTATGGTAGATGATGATATGAAAATGGAGGCACTACCTCAAACAAATTATATCAAGTCTATTGTTACCTTGGAAGACAAAATTGATTTAGAAAGGAAATCAAAACAAAGTGTACAAGGTACATTATATGTTAGATTTCTTTGCTTTGGGAATGGCAATTTAAACTCATTATATGACCGCTCCTATGGATTTTTTAGAAGACAGATTGTACTGACAACAAAAGAAAAAGATAAAAACAGAAAGGATAATCCATTTTTGATTGAAAAGTTAAGAGCAGAAAAAGAGGGTATCTTTTTATGGTGTTTGGAAGGATTAAAAAGGCTTTTAAAAAACAACTATGAATTTACCATCAGCGAAAAGGCAAGTCAAAATCTGTATCATGCTATGGAAGATGGTAACAATATTATCAGTTTTATGAAAGCAGACGATTTTGTAAAGTTAGAGCCAACTACTACGACGACATCTAAAAAGTTATATGGCTGTTATTGTCATTGGTGCGATGAAAATGTAGAAAAACCTATTTCTGCAAAGAGTTTTATCAGTTATTTAAAACAGTCTGAAAAAGAATACAACATACAATATTCTACAAATATTCTTTCAGAAACAGGTAAAAAAGCAAGAGATTTCAAAGGAATTTATATAAAGATAAGGATGTAATAAAAAAGCGTATATGCGTATAAACATTATAAAATCAACATTTTTAGAGCATAGAAAATGTGCAGAAAAACGTATTGGCACACGTGTTTTAATGCGAATGATAAAAATAATGCATATATTTAAAAAAGCTGATAAAATCAATATTTTTTGATAGTTTGTTACATACCTGTTGCATTGCCATAACCACTCACAAAACTTATATCCGCTTATTCTGCGATAATACAGCTTCAACCTGAGCAATTAATTGTTCCTTATCAGGCATATATGTTACATATTTTGAAGCAAAAATATTATTACTCAAGCCTCCTAATGCATATTGCATATCAACATTGCCTTTATCAGTACATAAAATCAGCCCAATCGGAGGATTATCATTTTCATCATTAACTTCTGCTGCATAATAATTTAAATACATATTAAGTTGTCCAACAGCTTCAGGCATCAATTTGATAGTTTTTAATTCTATCAATACATAAGATTTTAAAATTTTGTTATAAAAACCATATCCACATAATAATGCGTATTTCCGAATGTTATCCTTTGCTGAGTTCCTACAAACATAAATCCTTTTCCAAGTTCCAAAAGAAACTTTTCAATTTGTCTAACAAGAGCTTCTTCCAAATTAGATCCATCATTGGTCTATTTTCTGACAACCCAAGAAATTCAAAAACATAAGGATCTTTTACTATATCTTCTGGTTGGGCAATTTCACTTCCTTTTAATGCTAATCCAAGAACCTTCTTTTTATTAGTCTCCCCATTTGATAATAACAATCTTTCAAATAATGAAGTGCCAATTTGTCTTTTTAACTCTCTTACTGACCAATTTGCATTAATTGCTTCTTTTTCATAGAAACTACGTTTGTCATCATCAGATATATATAATAATTCGCAATAATGTGACCAATTTAATTTGCTAGATAGTGTCTGGCAATTTGGATATTTTAAATAAAGCAATCTCATATTTTGAAGATTTGCTCAAAAAAAATCCTTTTCCAAATTTATTTGTAAGAGTTTTCGATAGTGTAAGTAATTGTTTTTTCCATATTCGCCACGCTTAGATTTTAACTCATCCTCAACCATAATACGTCCTATATTCCAATATGCATTAATTAACTCAATACTAATATTTTTAATGACATTATTTCTAGCATCTGTGATAATACTAGCGATTTCATTTACTAATACTTCATTGTTTAACAAATTATTTTCCACAATCAACTACTCCTTTCAATATTAATTATTCTTATTATCCCCTTATTTTAAAAAGAAAAAAAGAAACATCTAAACTTCTTACAAAGTCTAAACACTTCTCTAATCTTCTCACAACAATTATTACTAACGTTTTGAGAACTTTGATATACGATGAAATCAATGTTTTGTGGTAGTTTTGTTGCATACCAGTTGCATTGCCAGAACTACTTAAAACAACTTATTGTAAAGTTCATTTAAACTATATTTAGATTTAATGTCAATGATTACCTCTTATTCTTTTATAGATTTCAAATTGTCTATTTATTTCATCTTTCAGGTTTAAGCTCATACCTTTTGCCTCTAATATACGTTCTATAGCTTGTTCAGGGCTAAGTGTATGATATGGTAAAAATAATCCTCTCAATTCCTTTGGCTTTACAATTTTATAGACTCGGGTTGATGATAATTCATACGTATATGAAAAATATCTATACAAATATCCTATCCAATACATTTCGTTTTTTGTATATTTTACTGATCCATATTTCGATTCTTTATATTCTTCTTCTACTCGTTTAATTATATCTTTTGGTTGTATATTCATCTGTAAAATACTTTCATTATCTATCATTTTTACCACTTTACTATTCATAAATCTTCGCATGAATATTTCAGAGCTCGTTGATGTTAGTTGAATAGAAAGTTCAAAAGCATTTCCTTGTAAATCACACAATAACAAACCATCTTTATCCATTTTTCTCATTATTTTCACCTTATCCATTTAGTATAAAATCTCATCAATATACTTACCTTTTCCTCTATATTGTATTCTCGCTAATTTTACTTTATCCTCTCCAAGTTTAGAATCAGAACTTCTCATTTCTTTATAATAGTTTTTCTCATTATCAGCAAGATATACACGTTCCACAATTTTTAATTGAGAAATAGCCAAATCACTCACAAAAACATACTGTTTTCCTAGATTCGTAGCAGCTAGACAATGTTTACATTGTTCATCTGTTATCTCTCCTTGAATAAAAGAATCAATAATTTTAAACATCCTATTATCTGCTATTGGTGCAATAATATAGTCACAGTTCCTTGAATCTTTTATTATTTTTTGAATAATTGCATGATTGTTATATTTATCTAAAACTCCTCGATAATAGGCTATTGTCATCATCCATTCTTGATTTACTTGATACTCTTTACATTTTAAGTTTTGACTATTAAAATCTAAATAATAAACAGATGACCTATCATATCCAGAGACAAAAGATATTGCCTGAGCATATGTTTCTCCAGTATAAAACCCTTGTCCAAAATCATTATTTATTCTTCCAACATGTACATTTAAAGGCGCTTCTATAATACTTTTAGCTCCATGAAACAATAATTTATGATTTGAAGGTAATTTTTCTATCCATAACATTTCTTTTAATCTATTTAATTGTATTTTTTTATCAAAAGCAAAATTATATACTCGTTCCATCAATTGATTTGAAGGATTAGTTTTATGAAGTTCATTTCTCGAAATAGTTACCTGTTCTACTCCTATTTGTTCAGCTATCTCAAATTGAGTATAGCCTAGTATTTCTCTTATTGCCCTTAGATCATCTGCAAAATTATAATCCATAATATCACCTCAACTTATTTATATCATATTACTTAAATAAGTTCAATGATAACTTATATACATCATATTACTTAAATAAGTTTTATGTATCATTTTTGATAAAAAGAAAAAAGAAGCATCTAAACTTCTCACAAAGTCTAAATACTTCTCTAATCCTCTCACAACAATTATTACTAACGTTTAGAGAATTTCAAAATGCGATAAAATCAATGTTTTTTGATAGTTTTGTTGCATCGCCTTAACTATGCAAAGCAACTCTTAACTACTATTTGCCTTTTAATGTGTTCCAATCTCATCTTGTTTCACTAAATCTTTCAATATTAAGAATTTATTATTTCTAACCTTTTTATTAGCATATATAAAGCTGATAAAGTAATTTTAAAAGCAAATTCTAATGATTCTCCAAAAAGATAATCCCTGCCATGGATACATTCATTTCTAATATTCAATGAATTCCCATTATATAAATAATGATAAATAAATAATAAATCAGGTACAACCTCAAATCCTTTTGTTTCATTATATGCTTTTTCTAACATTAATCTTAATATAGAACTAGGATCTTTACTCTGCATAAAATGTTTTTCATCTTCTTTAAAAGGAAAGATATTATAAATTTTTCCAACCTTTTTGATTATAATCTCAATTATAGGAAATAACTGTGTCAAATGAGCTAATTGAATGTTTTCATTATAATCAATCAATATAAAGTATTTTTTTAATTTTGCTTGCACTATATCATAAAGATCTTTCGTTTTATTAAAGAAGCTAAAACTAAATTTTGCATTTTGTATCATTCTTCTATGAAGAGCTTTAACATATATATCAGTATCCAAAATATTTAAAAATCTATAACCATATTCTGATTTTATATTTTTGATTATTGTTGTTGTTAGCTTATCAACATCGTGTTTTTCAATGTCAAAAACTAATTTTTCATCCATAGGAAAAAGTTTATCCAAAGAAACTCTTCCGACCATAGAACCTAGAGGGTTACTAGATACTAATTCCATGCCTTCGACATATTGCTGTGTTCGTGTAATAACACACATATTTGCAATCAAAAAAATATTATCTAATACATCTTTATTAAATAATTCTATTACCTCTGTTTTTATTTCGAGTTTTTGACTAAAACTATGTAATTGAGAAACACAAATATCAAAATATTGATTTTCCCACAATTCTTGAATACGAATCATTTCATATTTTACATACTCTTTGTCAATATTTGAATTTCCATTTAGTCTTGTCAAAAATAACATATAATTAATAAATAGCGTCGCACACAAGATATTATCAGTAGATGCAATATATTTGTTGAACATTTCACTGTTTTTATAAAAATACTCATTATTAATAGATTTAACGTTATCTTCATTCAATAAGTATTGTGAATAGCTATATGTATCTGTAATATCATCCAGCCTTAAAAAACAACTTTGATAATACTCTTTCAAAATTTTCCTTTGTCTTTTATTTAAAGATATATTATGCTTATTTAGCATCATTATTTCTTTTAAGTCTTCAATTGTTGATAATGCGATAAATAAATCTTTTGCATTCTCTGTATTTATGTGCTTATCTTCAAATAAATATGAGATAATACGAAACGAAGAATTATCATATTTCTCTCTAATCGAAGTTACATTATTAAGATTTTCAACAAATAATTCAATATGTTTTTCAATAATTTTTTTTGATGGAATTATACCAAATAAAACATACCTAATTGATTCAATAATGAAATCAGAAATATCATAATTAAAATAGTTTTGCATTTCATCCAATTTTTCTTTAGTCCATTGTTTAAAATCAGGGGTTGTAGAGTCTCCTGATGAAAACATTGGGACTATTTTTCTATCTTTGAAACTGATGTTCAGCATATCTAAAACATAACTTTCTTCCCAAGCAATATTAGTTCGTCTTTCAATTCTATTGAAATCAAAAGCATTAACCTGAACAATTTTATCTCAGAAGCTTTCAAGAAACTCAGTATCTGCCGGATAAATTATACCATTAATATTATCGCTAAATATTTTTTTAGCTTTATCTAAACCTTCTATTTCTATGGAATCAAAAAATAGTAATATTTCTTCTTCAAACAAAAATAAAGTATCAATTTTCAATAATAATGACATATTTTTCTGGGTTAGTAATCCTAAATCAAACAGATAATTAGTTTTATTATCTTGATTTTCAAGTTTTGTTATCCAAACAACGAGAAAAAGAACTTTAGCAAAATTACTTGTTATTACTCCTTTAGTTTCTAACTTTTCTTTTTTTCCCAAATAGAATTTGACAATACAAAACAGTTCTTGAAAGAGAGAATTATTAAACGAAACATCTTCAGGATTGCATTCGATGATTTTTATAAAATAAGAAAATACTCTTCCTATAATTGGGCGTTGTATTAAAAATTCATCAAAAGAAACTATATTCTTTAACTCAAAATTATCTTCAATTAAATCAATAAATTCTTTCCATTCTTTTGAACGATTCAAATAATTTTCGTAAAACTTTACTTCATCTTCATGTTTTAAATAATTATTAGACATTTAACATCACACCTTTCGCTTATCAGTGAACAATTATATTAAAGTTGAAAAATGTGATATAGCATTTTCATAATTATAGATTAAATTTTTCTTTTATTCGTATACACTATTTTAATAAAAAAGCATCTAAACTTCTTACAAAATCTAATCACTTTTCTAATATTCTAACAATAATTATTTCTAATGTTTAGAAAAGTACAACTGGCGATAAAATAAGTTTTTTTATGCTTTTTACTTACTTTTCACATTATAAAAAAATAATTATCAGTACTATCTAAGGCTAAAGCATACTAACTATATTTTTTTGATTACTCATAACAATTTTTTCAGATTCCTTAATAATGATTCTATTAATTCGTAGTACTTCACTTTTTATTTGTTTATCATATTTTCCACACTCACCTGGAAATTTTTTTATTTTAAATCTTGCACAAAGCCTATTATTAACCGGAAATAACATCTCTTCTATTTTATCATCTATTTTTTTTGAAATAACTAATGGATTTGTAGAAGTTAAATAATAAACTCCCGTTGGTGCTTCTAGAATATCAATCGAATAATTTTTGTCAAGTTTATCCATTTGACTTAAAATCTTTTTTTTATTACCTCTTGCTGCATCTAATAAAAGACCATAAAAATATACTTTGGGAGATGTTAAATTGTTTCTTTTTAAATCTTTTTCAGAAATTCCTATACTTTGAAAGATACTTTCAACGCTTTTTAAAGCTAACTTGATATCTTCCATTCTTTTATCTAATCTAAAATATTGAACTACCACAAATTCTAAAAAATCTTTTTTATTACTAATAATAATATTATCATTAGACTTCAATAAATTAATATCTTCCTGTAATGATTTTTTAACATTATTCCATTTTGGCTCTAAGTAACATGCAAAATAGTCATGCTCAATAATTTCGCCTACTTTTGTAAATATATTATTATTTAACTTTTTAATAAATGTGTCCACTGAAACTTTTCCACCTGTCGAGTCTGAAATACACCATAAATTAATATCCTCATAATAATACATAAAATCATCATAGGAATCAATATTAACTTTTTCAGGTGATTCTTCTTCTGAAAGATTATCAGGACAATTTATTTTATAACCACTTAGTTCTAAAAATTCAGTTATCTCGTTCTTTAATTTATATTCAATACCTTCAATAGTAAAATCAATGATATAAAAATCTTTTTCCATAAAATAACTATGCTCTTTTGTGATTTTATCACTTTTTTTATAACTCTTTAAAACTCCATCTTTATCAATATTATCTTTATAAAATATATAAAAACTATTTTTATATCCATCTGCTTTCCATCCTTTATAATATGTGGTTGGCACTTTGTGAGCATTCATTTTTCCACCTTCCTCAATTAATCTAAGCAACACATCTCACTGTTATCTTATTCTATTTTAAATACTTTACATATAGATTGACCTTGTATGCATATCCATTAAAATTATCTAATTTTTTTAATTTTATATCCTAATGGTCTTCCATATATATTTTTATTTCAATAATTTTATCACATGTTTTGTGTGAATCATTTTTCAATTTTTTATGAATCATTATTACTAGTCCAAACAATGTTATCATTAATTTCAAGACTATATCCTTTAGTATCTATATACTGTTCATTTAATTTATAAATGAAACCAGCATAATTCGTTTTCAATTTATCTGTTTCAATAATGAATTCATAAATATTAGGATAGTCTTCTGAAGAATATATAGAAGTTAGTGAAATTATTCCTATATTATCAGCAATACTGGTTTCTTGTAGTTGTACTGTTACATCTTTTCCAACATAATTTTCAAATATTCTTTCAACTCTATTTTCTATTGCATTATTTGAATATAGTTTTATATTATTGTTTTCTATTACCATTTTAACAAATAACCCGCCAAATGCTATGAAAAAAAGTAATGAAAAAGATATTATATATCTAATTATTTTATTTAATCTATTATTTTTACTAAACACACTTAAATTAACACTATCTGTTATCCCATTTTTTTCAATAACACATTTTATTTCAGGTCGATTTAATATACTTCTAATAAAATTTACGAATTCAGTAATTTCATCTAGGTTATACATTAATAAATTAATTTTTGATTTTTGATTATCTGTTTCTATAATCATAATTTTATTAACAAGTATACCATTAATAATTTCAATATTTTTAATTTCAGAGATTGGTATCTGATATTCCTTTTTATATTTAATTTCAATTATATTATTATCATCTATGCAAATAGATCCATTTTTCGAAAGTTCTAATTTATCCATACATTCTCCCTACCATAATATATAGTTTATAAGATTGATTACTAAATCATCAAAAAATATAGAATTGTTTGTTAAAATTCCTATTGGATAACTTAATAATAAAACAAAAAATACTATTAAGCTAATAATTTTGATGGTTCTTATACATGCTGGCTTTGCAAAATATTCTAATAAAGTTTTTCCAATTGAAAAGAAACATAAAATTTGTCTACCTAAAATCAAAATAGAAACTAAAAAAAGAAATGTTAAAAATAAAAATTTGAACTTTTGAGAAATTTGGTCTTGCAATGTTTTTTGCAGGCAGCCACAGCTGCTGTAAGCTCACACGTGAACTGCGCCTTCCAAGTCTACAAGACACAGCTTTGCTCTGCTCCTCCCCAGCCTCTGGCTCTTACAGTCTTTCTGCCTCCTCTTCCACAGGATCCCCTGAACTCTGAGGAAAGG
>OFHA01001972.1_pt1 | contig 12763 bp, 9 predicted proteins | sample 1521891 | NCBI WGS metagenome assembly OFHA01 (sample SAMEA3504089, study PRJEB24116) | mouse gut metagenome | biome: mouse gut; feature: mouse-associated habitat; material: faeces | place: Denmark | collected 2011 | reverse complement strand
AAAGTTCTGAAAATCCTTCCTTCATACTTGCCGTAAAACTCTCCTTTGTCTCTCCCACAACCGGTGCGCATCCCATAACATGCATCAGCCCGAAAAGCGCCGCTGCCACGACCACATATCCCAGCCAGTAAAAAAAGGACCTGCCGCCCATAAAGACGCCATAGGAGATCAGGTTTACCACCAGCATAACGATCAGAGATAGCAGCCTGAGCGCAACACCCAAAACCGCGCCGCCAAAAACCAGATTCCTCAGCTTACCGCTCCACTTCCATGCCGCAGCCGCCGTGCTTACCCCCATCACGAGAGCCGCCGCAAATCCAAAAAAGGTTGAAATAAAATAACCGATTCTCAATCCGAAAATCATCGCAAACAGACCGGGAATCCGCGTCAGCGCAGATAGCAGAAAGAACACCGCAAACACCCCGCAGGCGATCCGCATCACCATATGCAGGTTATCGTTCTTTGCATGATCCGCACCCGTGCCGCTGCCGGTATAAAATGTGCCTGCCGTTCCAAAAAATGATGACGATGCCTCACCCTCAGCCGTATCCGACTTTCCTGTATCTTCAACAGGTGTACCGCATTTAGGGCAGAATTTCTGGCCGTCACTCAATGCATTTCCACATTCGGGACAAAACATATATACTCCTCCTTGTCATTCACCGCTTGCATAAAAATGCAAGTTTCTTTACTTTTCATAAAATCAATTGTAATCCTCCCGCTCTTCCGTGTCAAGTGCGGGGACTGCTTTTATTGACAAAACCCGTGTATTTCTGTATCATTAGACTCATAATTCTATTTATTTGCTGCCGCTTCATTTTTATACTTTTCACCCCGGCGGCAACATACCAGTAAATATACTTTTAAAACAGGAGGAATCACTATGATAACATGCCCAAAATGTCACGCCCGGCTGGAGGACGGTTCCAGATTCTGTGACTCATGCGGCGCACCCATTCCGGAGCAGACTGCTGCGGAAACCGCATCTTCTGCGAAAATCTTCTGTCCTCACTGCGGCAAACAGGTTGGTTCTGAAAATCCGTTCTGCCCGGACTGCGGGAAGCCGCTGGAGGAAAAGATCTTCTGCTCAAACTGTGGGAAACAGGTCGGTACCGCATCCAATATCTGCCCGAATTGTTCATCCCGGCTTTATGATGAGGTATTTTGTCCGAACTGCGGAAAACCATCAGGCTCTGATGCTGCCTTCTGCAAAAACTGCGGCACTCCTTTCCATGCAGCAGCACCGAAGCCGGAACAGAAAAAGAAAAAAGAGAAAAAGAAGCAGAATCACGGTAGTTCCGATCAGAAAACGCCTTCGAAAGGTATTATTTTTGCAGGCATCGGTATTCTCCTTGCAGCGGCATGCATCCTTGTATTTGTACTTATCGGTGGGGGCACCGGGAGTTCTTCCAACTATGCCATGTATGTAAAGGATAAGGAAATCTACTATACCGGTTTTTCCCGAAAGGATCCCTGGCAGGTTACCTCAAGGTTTGTTGACGGAGGAGATATTGATAATTTTGATCTTGCCGACGCTGCTTATTTCCTTGCCGATGCATGCCGGCTCAGCGAAGACGGTTCCCTTTTGTTCTTCCCTGATAAGATAAGCTACTCCGATAATGGTTATTCCCTTTATTATCGACAGGTGAATAAGCCGAAGGAGGACGCCGTTAAGATCGATTCCGATATAATCTCTTATTCCGTAAGTAAAGATGCTTCTGCCATTACCTACCAGAAGAACGATACGCTTTACCAGTACGACAGGAAAAAAGAAGATAAACAGAAAGTGGCGAGTGATATCCGGCGCTACTATGTATCCGATGACGGAAAGACCATTCTGTATCTGAATACGGAAGATGTGCTTTATTCAACCGTAAGAGGCGGCGACCGTGAAAAGATAGACAGCGAAATTTCCGCTTTAAGCTATGTATCCGAAGATCTTTCCACTCTCGTCTACATAAAGGAAGGCACCTTATATAAAAAAGTGGGAAGCGAAGATAAAGTCAAGATTTCTTCCGATGTTGACCATGTAATAGCTGCCTACGATTCAGGTGAAGTCTATTATGTGAAGTCAGAATCCATGGAAGTTCCTCTGAGCAATTACGTATATGATGATAAGAAGGAAGCCGATGCAGTGCTGACCGAGCCCAAGTCTCCGAACTGGATTGATCCTGACTATGATGCCAAATATGAAGCCTATCAAAAGGCATCTGAAGAGTACCGTGCGAAGTTATTCCGTGATAACCTCCGTAAGTCTCTAAATGAAGAGAAGATAGAACAGACAGACTACTCCCTCTGCTATTATAATGGGGAAGAGGAAACCGTCATCCATGACAGTTTCATAGATTCGTCCTATACCTGCGCTGCCGATTCGCCCGTTATCACCTACACGGCGTATGATCAGTCCGACGATATTCGTATAAAACTTTCCGAGACAGAAGATATTTACAGCATCCGTTCTTTTGTCACTGAGGCGCTCATCTCCGCTTCCGAAAGATACGTAACCGTTGGCAGCACCTCCTCTCTTCTTGACCGGGAAGAAGCACAACATTTCCGTCTTTCCGCTGACGGAGAGACTCTCTTCTATCTCGATGAAGTGCCGGAAGATAAAGATTACGGAGAGCTGTATCAGGTTTCCATCTCCTCATCAGGAGAACTCGGAAGCCCCGAATTATATGACAGTGATGTTTATACCGGCACCCTCCATTTTATAGATGCCGGAAAGCTTCTGTATTTTAAAGACTATAAGAATGATAAAGGGGAACTTTACATCGATCGGGAAAAGATTGACTATGATGTAAATTTCTACAGCATTCAGTATATGGAAGATCAAGAATGTGTTACCTACTACACGGACTGGAACGACGAAAAAAATTACGGTACCTTAAAAATATATACCGGAAAGGACGCACAAAAGATAGCCGATGATGTACACTCCCATTTCGTTTTGCCAAACGGGGAAGTGCTTTACCTCTATGACTACAGTCCGAAATACTATCATGGCGATCTGTATCTCTGGAATAAAAAGGATACCGAAAAAATCGATGACAGCGTTGTCTGCATCCTTCCGGTTTATTAACATCCATCCGAAACATAAAATCTTTTAAGGGAGAATCGAATTATGAAATGTCCAAATTGTGAATATGAAAACCGTAATGATGCCAAATTCTGTAAATCATGCGGTACTAAACTGGCAGGCTTACCAAAGCCTGCCCCGCAGCCTGAAGCTGCAACTGTCTGTGCAAATTGCGGTGCCTCTTTAAAGCCGGGCGCCAAATTCTGTACCAAATGCGGCACTGCCGTCACTGCGACTGCGGCTGTCGAAGAACCTGTCATTGAGTCCGCGGCAGAACCGGTCATAGAATCTATTGTAGAGCCTGCGGCAGAACCGGTCATAAAGTCTGTCGTAGAGCCTGTGGCAGATAATACCCCGGAAGTAATTATGGAACCGGCCCAGGATATAAAAGCGGAAGTTTCCGCTGCGGCTCCTGTCTGCTCCGGCTGTGGCGCCCCCTTAAAACCGGGGGCTAAATTCTGCACCAAATGCGGTACTGCTGTTGCAGCGTCAATGCCTGCACCGGAGCCTGTTCCTGTGGCGGAGCCTGAACCTGTACCTGCACCGGTACCTGTTCCTATGCCGGAGCCAATTCCCGCACCGGAACCTGTTCCTACGCCCGAGCCGATTCCTGCGCCGGCACCCGCTCCCGCACCGGAACCAATACCTATACCGGAGCCGACTCCCGCACCAACACCCGTTGCGGAACCCGGCACACCGTCATTTTGTAAAAATTGCGGTACACCTATAAAGGCGGGCGCCAAATTCTGTCCTAAATGTGGTACTCCTGCAAACGGCGCTCCACAAGCACCCGCGCATGCAAAATATAATGACGACATTTTGGATGCCCCGAGCAAAAGCAGCAATAAAAAGAAAAGTCCTGCTGCTGTCATCATCGGAATCCTGATCATCCTTCTTCTGCTTGGCGGCGGTGCGTATGCACTGATAAAGGCAGGTATTATCGGGCAGCCATCCAAAGATTCCACCGTAACCCCTACCGCTCCTGCCGGGGAAAATCCCGAAGAGGCGGAAGAAAATGAAACGGAGGAAACAACAGAAGAGGACGAAGAGAGCGATATTTCCGCCGAACTTGAAGAAAAGCTCGCCCCTGTCTCCGAACAGGTGACTGCTGCCCAGGATAAGCTAAACGGCGGAGACCATGCCGGAGCCGCCTCGGATCTTTATGCCGCTCTGACAGCATATGCCTCCATCGCATCCGAATATGACTCACAGGAGGCGTCGGATACCATCAGTCCGCTCGCGGATGACGCTTTCGCCCTTTATACAACTTCTACCCTGGAGCAGGTGGAAGGATGGGAGAGCCAGTCTGCCACCGCACCGCTGTACCAGCAGATAGAAGGAACTCTAAAGGAGGCTTCCGACCTTGCCGTGCAGCTTCGGGACAGCAATCTGACCATCACGGCAGATACAATAGAGCAAAATTACGCGGAATTCCCCGGTCGGTATAAAGAGAAATATATCCTGACCTTCAACGACTTGAGAACCGGCGATGAGTGGTCCCGCACTACCGCATGGCAGTATATGCAGGATGCCGCCTCCGTCGGTCTTGTGGATAAAGAAAATCCGGATGATCCCCTCACTCTGCGTTACTCCTATGCACTTGCATGGATCACCCAAAGGGATCTCGCCGAAGGCATGAACGACGGCAGCGTTACACCGGAGTCAGCTATCTCCTCTATTCTTTCCCTTGCGGAAAGCATAGACTATAACCCGGTTCTGATGAGGGAGCTTGCCCTTTACTATAATCAAACCGGCGACTTAGACCGCTCCATGATAATCCAGAATGCCTGTGTTGAAGTTTACAATTATCTTGCAAATGAGGAGAATGTATATATCAACGCGGAAGAACTTTTTGTTCCGGGCAGAAGCAGCTCCAACGCTTCGAGTACCATTGCACTCAGCGATTTCTGGTACTTTAATGATTTTGGAGAATATTCGCCTTCCTCCAACAACGGTGTCAGCCCCGAAGGCCGGGGATATATCCGTAATCTTTTTAAGGAGGCAGTAAATTCTCTTTAAACATTATGACAAATAACCGCTATTCACGAAAAAAAATAAAACGCTGGTTCGGAAAGAAAAAGAACATTCTTCTTACCGCCTGCGTAACGGCGACGCTTCTATGTATGATAACCGTTATTGCTTTACTTATTATGTTGGACCGCGACGCCGAAAAACAACTGGTTCCGTTCCCCGAGGCGGAAGAAATTCCGCCCCGGGAGGAACCGGCCGTATCTGAAAATGATACCGAACAGGACATAGAGACTCCTGTCATATATCCTGAGCCGGACTATAATCTCACTCTGGAGGAGGTCTATGTGCCGCTGCCGGAACTGAGCAGGGAATACGAAATCGCCTGGGTAAGCGACCTGCATCTGATCACCGACCATGAACCCGGAGGCGTCTCCGAAGGCTCTATGATCAAACTCAATGGGCGTTATGAAACTCTCGCCGTTACCGAGGATGGCGTACATGCGGAAGAGTTGTGGCATGACATCATAAAATGCCTGAATATCGGCAATTATGATGCCGTCATCTTCGGCGGCGACATGATGGACTACTGCAGCCCATCCAATATGGAAATGCTGAAAAAAGGATTTAACGAACTGCGGTATGATAAGGACCAGATCCTGTATATCCGCGCCGACCATGACTACGGCGCCTGGTATGTGGGAGATCATTTTACCCAACAGGATATCTATGAACTGCACAAAGAACTTGACGGGGATGATCCGGAGAAAAAGTATCTTGATATGGAGGAATTTGTACTGATCGGCATCAATAATTCCACCAAAAATATAACGGATGAGTATTTTTCTATCGTGGAAAAACAATATGAAAAAGCCGCGGGAGAAAACAAGCCGGTTATTGCCGTCACCCATGTTCCCTACGGCTCCAATGTGGATGAGTCCTTAAAAACATTGTCCATGAAAGTCAGAAATAAGCCCTACTACTGGGTTGGTCCTGACTATCAGCCGAATGATACCATGTGGAATTACCTTGACCTTATCTTCAGAGAAGACACCCAGGTAAAACAGGTGCTGGCAGGACATCTGCACGCTCCCTGGGACGGCATGATCACCGACCAGCTCCGGGAGCATATCTTCTCCCCCGCCTTCAGCGGTACGATTGGCGTAATACATTTTGTACCGGAGGGCACGAATACGGAAACCGAAACCTGGCATTCCACAAAGTATTATCCGGAAGAACCAAAAAACGAAAATGAATCGGAATATCCGTAAACAAATAGCCGCACTGCGCGGCTATTTTCTTTTACACATTATTCTCTTCAAAAATTCTTAAGCTCCCGCCTGTTCCTCTGCCGTTATCCGTCAATATGTCAACTCTTCCTTATTGCAGATCTCATCGTCCACCACATCAAACTTATACCCACAGGCTCTTCCCTCACTGCGTATCACCACCGTAAAATAAGAACCATCCGCATAAGAGATATAGTAAGGCGCCCCGTCGCCCCCGAATTTTTTATTCACACTCTCATAGTTTCCCGTGCCAAAATCTTCCAGCGTTCTCGCCCTCACAATATTCGCCGCGCTCTGGTTAAAATGGATATCCGTGGAGACCGTCAGATAATAATAATTCTGGATTTTTGTAAGCTGCACCATTCCTGCGATATTTTCCGGCACCGGATATATATCTTTGATCCGAAACGTATTTTTATCAACAGCGACGATGGAACTGCTGTGCACACAGGGAAAATAAATCGTCCCCCCCTCCATCGTAAAAGAACGCACATATTTCCCGTAAAGCTCCGGCACTCTCATAATATTTTCCAGATATACCTCCGCGGAATCTACCTTTCTCCTGAACAGGTACATCTCTCCCGTCATCGAACTCCAGGCATAAAACAATCCGGTTGCCTCATCATATACAATATAATGGGGGCGGACACCGATGCCGTTAAACACCTGCTGCTCCGTAAACCCTTCCTCCTCTTTTGTATAACTGACCACCCTGTGGTTTTCCGTATCCGTAACAAGATATACAACGCCGTCACCGGCGATGGAATGGGGCTGGAAAAAGTTCTTTGACATGACTTTCCAACTGCTTGACAATACGCCGTATTGGGTACTGTAGAGCACCTGGTCATGGTAGCTGTCCACCAGATAAAAGGTATCTCCTATCTTCGTGATCTGTGTGGGCACCAATAATCCGTAATAGCTGTTGCGCTCCGTCGGATAAAAAGTACCCGCCTTTGCCGTAAGAAGGCAGGGGCTTTGCAGTATCATACCAAGGCACAATACCATCGATGCCAATATATGAAAGACTCTCTTTTTCATGTTACAGATCCTTTCCGCACTTCAAGCGCTGACCGGTTTTCCCGTCACTTCACATCCCCGGATTATCTATCAGTCTATCATATCTTTTACAAAATTTCCATCAGATTTTCGGACAGCCTTCAGGTTACCAGTATAACTCCAGCTTTTTTATTGCCGCCTCTTCGCTGAGCGTATATTCTTCCATAAGTGTCGTTACCGCCTGCTCTTTTGAACCATGAAACTTTTTCACGACATGAAGGACACTGCAAATCCCATTTTCCCGTTCTTCTACCTTTCCCTCTGCTTTTCCTTCTTCTCTCATATCCTCAAACGCTTTGCACATACTGAACTCCCCTCTCACAAATTCTTCGTCACTCACATCCATCGGCTTTTTTATATTGGTCAGCTTCGTCAGCAGTATCTTTGCCAGGGCGCTTAGCTTCTCATAACGCTCTTTATGCTCCTCCAGCATCGCTTTCATTTGTTTCTTTTCACCCGAATATCTCAGGAATTCAAAAACCGACTGAAGCTCCGAATGAAACCGGCCGAAATCCTCATACTCATGATAATCAAATATATTTAACTGATAATTGGAAATAAAGGGCAAAATCTTTTCTTCATTTCCCTCCACATCCAACAGCTCATGCAGCGTCCTTGCACCATCCCACGGCTTTTCTTTCCCAAAGTAAACGACAACCGTAATCACCGGAATAAATTTATCTTTTTTCCGCATGCCTGAAAGGTACTCGTCCGGCGGCAGAAAACCCTTTTGGGGATTTTCCGCTTTATCCTCCGGTTTATTCCTTTCATTTTTGTCTTCAGCCTTCAGATTATCTTTTAACTTTTTCCACTGCTTATCATAAGCCATGCTCTCCGACAGCATCGCCCGGATCACCATACGATAATCCACCTTTGTCTGATTTTCTACCACCAGTATTGCCAGGGCTGTCCCTCTCCACATTCTGACCTTGTCCCTGAGAATTTTCCTGACATCATATCCCTGAATACTCCGAAGTTCCCCGTCCTGCTCACTCAGTTCCTGGGGACGCACCACCTGCTCTCCCTGATACAAAACACCGTTTATCAGATCCGCAAACAGTTCCGCGTTATCCAGGTAATCATTTTCATAGACATCTTCTCTGCCCATACTTTCTCCTCCCTTATATTGTTTTTTTCATATTAGGGAGTCTTTTGATTTCACGAATGTGATAAGATAAATCAGAAATATCAGAAGTTCCCGGATATGTATTTATATACTACTACAAATAGTTCCGTTATGCAAGACATTTTTTTACTTTTGAGATAAATTGTAACAGTTCAGCCCAGGACTTTGCATTTACTGCAAAGTCCGTGAAAACATGTAAATTGAGCCAAAAGAATCTGCCCCTCGCCGAAGGCGACTTGAAATGGGCAGATTCCGTAACAGGGAAGCCGAAGGCTGAACTGTTACGATAAATTTGGTAACAGTTCAGTCTTTCGGCTGCACTGTTACATAAATTTTTGGACGAAATAAAGAATAGGCCTTCCTGTGTCAAAAATAATAAAGGCGGTAAGGCTCCTGTCCTTCACATCAGATCCCTCACCACCTCCGAAGCGATAAGAAGTCCGGCGGCAGGCGGCACAAAAGCCGTACTGCCGGGTATGGCTCCTGCGGCAGGCGAAATTTCCCTCTCCCCGCTCTCCGGCTGCGGTACTTTTTTTCCTTCCTCTTCCGGCTGCAAAGGTTTCATCGGCTCTTCCCTTGAATAAACCACTTTCAGTGTTTTAACATGCCGCTTTTTCAGTTCCCTCCGCATTACCCGGGCAAGGGGGCACACGGAAGTTTTATAGATGTCCGCCACCTCCAGCATGGCAGGATCAAGTTTGTTGCCGGTGCCCATGCTGCTGATGATCGGCACGCCCGCCGCCTGAGCCCGCAGAATCAGTTCGATCTTGGCGGTTACGGTATCCACGGCGTCTATGACATAATCGTACTTTGTAAAATCAAAGCTATCCGCATTGGCAGGCAGAAAGAAACATGGGTGGATCGTGATCTCAGCACCGGGATTGATGTCCAGCATGCGCTCTCTCATAACCTCGGCCTTGTCCCTTCCGATGGTTTTATGGGTAGCTATGATCTGGCGGTTCAGATTGGTGATGTCCACTTTATCATGGTCGATTAAATCAAATTTGCCGATGCCGCTGCGGACAAGGGCTTCGGCTGCATAACCTCCTACGCCGCCCACACCGAAAATAGCGACATGACAAAGGGAGAGGGTTTTTATAGTGTTTTCGCCGAGAATGCGGGCGGTGCGTGAGAATTGTCCTCTCATAAAAGATCATCCTTTCCGTAAAAAGCAGTATAACGGAATCATCCGTGCTCCGTCAGATAAATTCCATCTCATTCTTCATTTTCGTGAAACCGTATTTTTCGTACAATGGAAGCCCCATCACGGTTGCTTCCAGCGAAATGGCAGAAATGCCCATGCTTTTGGCATCTTTAACCAGCATATCCAAAACCTTATATGCAATTCCCTTTCTTCTGTATTCAGGACTTGTATACATATTCATGATATATGCTTTCTTTCCGCTTGGATTATGATATGTCGGCATCACCTGAAAAAAGCTGACGCCGCCAGCACCTATCACACGGCTTTTATCAAATACCAGATACGCAATATGCGTACCGTTACGGAGTGCTTTGTTATAATAATCATAAGACTGCTTTTTCACTTCGCTCATATCAACATCATCCGACAGTTTATTGGCAGCCCTCAATACTTCTATTCTTGTTGCTGTCAATATATCTATATCTTCAAGTGTTGCTTTTTTATAAGTCAAATTCATACGTTATTCCTCCGCAGCTTCCGGTTTCGTGCTTTGTCCGCACTGAATGAAGTGAAAGCCTGTTCTGCCATAAAGACGCCGCCCTGTATATATTGCGGTTGAAAAGAGGTATCGGTTGGTACGATGCCATATCATATCCGCCGGCACTCCGCCATGCCTATCCACTGGCACTCCGCCATGCCTATCCGCAGAAAATGCTTCGCATTTCCTGCGGATAACGGGCTTCGCCCTATATCAATAAAAAGAAAGAGCCCTTAGCAAGCAAGCTTGCACGGGCTTTTTCTTTTTATTGATGCATGGCTCAGGGTAATTACATCATCCCCCCCATACCGCCGCCGGCGGGCATAGCGGGAGCATCTTCTTTGATATTGGCAACTGCAGATTCCGTTGTCAGGAAGGTACTTGCCACGCTGGTTGCGTTCTGCAGAGCGCTTCTTGTAACCTTTGCGGGATCAAGGATTCCGCCTTCCACCATGTCCACGTACTCGTCTTTCAGTACATCATAGCCGTAACCTGCTTCGGATTCATATACTTTATTGATAATCACGGAGCCTTCTAATCCTGCGTTCATTGCAATATGATACAGAGGAGCTTCCAGTGCTTTCAGCACGATCTCAGCGCCCGTCTTCTCATCGCCCACAAGGCCTTCCGCCATAGCGGCAACCTTCTTGGATGCGTGGATATATGCGGAACCGCCGCCTGCGATAACGCCCTCTTCCACTGCCGCTCTGGTAGCGTTCAGCGCGTCTTCCATACGCAGTTTCGCTTCTTTCATCTCCGTCTCGGTAGCAGCGCCCACACGGATCACAGCTACGCCGCCGGATAATTTTGCAAGTCTCTCCTGCAGTTTTTCTCTGTCAAAATCGGAGGTTGTCTCTTCGATCTGTCCTTTGATCTGGTTAATTCTTGCGCTGATGGCATCTTTCTCGCCGCAGCCGTCCACTACTACCGTATTTTCTTTCTGTACTTTCACGGATTTAGCGCGTCCCAGCATATCCATGGTAGCGTCCTTTAATTCCAGTCCCAGCTCGGAGCTGATTACCTGTCCGCCTGTCAGGATCGCGATATCTTCCAGCATTGCTTTTCTTCTGTCGCCGTAGCCCGGAGCCTTTACCGCTACCACATTAAATGTGCCGCGCAGTTTGTTGACGATCAGAGTTGTCAGTGCCTCGCCTTCCACATCCTCCGCGATGATCAGAAGCTTCGCGCCAGACTGTACGATCTGCTCTAACACGGGAAGGATATCCTGAATGTTGCTGATCTTCTTATCTGTGATCAGAATATAGGGATCATCCAGAACCGCTTCCATCTTATCCATATCGGAGCACATATAAGCGGAGATATAACCTCTGTCAAACTGCATACCTTCCACCAGATCCAACTCTGTCAGCATGGTCTTGGATTCCTCGATGGTGATAACGCCGTCTCTCGAAACCTTTTCCATCGCCTCCGCAACCATCTCGCCCACTTCCTCGTCGCTGGCGGAAATAGCTGCTACTTTAGCGATCTGATCCCTGCCGGTTACTTTCGCGCTCATATCTTTGATCGACTCAACCGCGCACTCGGTCGCTTTCTTCATACCCTTTCTCAGGATCATCGGGTTCGCGCCTGCTGCCAGATTCTTCATGCCTGCGCTGATCATAGCCTGTGCCAGAACGGTTGCCGTTGTGGTACCGTCGCCTGCCACATCGTTGGTCTTTGTCGCTACTTCCTTTACAAGCTGAGCGCCCATGTTCTCAAAAGCGTCTTCCAGTTCGATCTCTTTTGCAATGGTTACGCCGTCATTTGTGATCAGCGGTGCGCCGTAGGATTTATCCAGAACAACATTGCGTCCTTTCGGTCCCAGTGTTACGCTCACGGTATCTGCCAGTTTATTTACGCCAGCCTCCAAAGACTTTCTTGCGTCTGCTCCGTATTTGATTTCCTTTGCCATAATAGTTTACGCCTCCTCTTATTTAATTACTGCTAAAATGTCTTCCTGTTTTACGATAATATATTTTTCTTCTTCCAGCTTTACTTCGGTTCCGGAATATTTGGAATAGATGATCTGGTCACCTGCGGCAACTTCCATCTTCACGTCCTCTGTCCCGGGGCCTACCGCAATCACTTCCGCCTGCTGGGGCTTTTCCTTCTCCTGACCGGGCAGTACGATACCCGATTTTGTTGTCTCTTCTGCTGCCAACTGTTTTAATACAACTCTGTCACCTAATGGAACTAACTTCATAGTAAAACCTCCTTAAATGTTCCGCTCTTTTCTGCGGTTATGTCTTCTTGTTAGCACTCATTTAAATCGAGTGCTAAGAACTAAAACATATATTAGTTTCATCTGTTTTTCTTTGCAAGCTCATATAAATCTTATTTTCTATTATTATCTCATGATATCTTCTATTTTCTTTTATTTTCTATCTTTTTTAAGAAATCCTTGATTTTATAATTATTTTAGAAAGCCGCGCAGCATATATTTAACTTAAGTTATCCGCCTATCTGTCAGGGAGAATGCCTTATGAGACCATCCGCAAAGTTATCGCCGCTTTCGCACAGAATCAGGGAAAGCCGTATTTTAAGCGGCGCCCTTTTACTAACCGCC
>OFHA01001970.1_pt1 | contig 12769 bp, 15 predicted proteins | sample 1521891 | NCBI WGS metagenome assembly OFHA01 (sample SAMEA3504089, study PRJEB24116) | mouse gut metagenome | biome: mouse gut; feature: mouse-associated habitat; material: faeces | place: Denmark | collected 2011 | reverse complement strand
TGAAGAAATATTTCGAAGAAGCGGCAGAAGAAGGCGCTGGTATGGTCACATTTCTTGCATAGTGTGTGAGGCACCTTTTTCAGTGTAGATTCTTTCAATGAGGCTGTTGTTGAACCCGGCAATTTTCCGACAGGAGGCCGCGGACAGCAACAGCTTTATTGCTTTTTCATCTTAATAGGAAGTGTCTTTGCCTGTTTTTTCATATTTATTTATAGTAATTTAATTGTACTATAGGCGGAAATGGAATAAGATACGTATAGTAAACTTACATCATGCTATGAGGAATGCAGTACGGAGAAAGGTGTGACTATAAGATGAGAGAAAAAATACAGCGTTTTATGTGGGGACGTTACGGGAGCGATCGTCTCAGTCAGGTATTGATGGTGTGTGCCCTTGTGTTGATGGTTCTTTCTTTCCCGATAGGAAACAGCTTCTATCTGCCGGCGTTGGCGTTGATGGGATATGTGTATTTCCGCATGTTCTCCCGTAATATTGCGAAGCGGTCGGCGGAGAATCAGTGGTATCTTGCCAGAGAGATGAAAGTCAGAAGATGGTTTCAGAACCGGAAAAGGGATTTCGCCGGGCGTAAGGAGTATAAGATCTTTAAATGCCCGGATTGCGGCCAGAGGCTTCGCGTGCCCAGAGGAAAAGGGCGCATTGCGATCCGGTGCAGGAAATGCAATCATGAGTTTATCAGGAAAAGCTGAGGGCAGGAAAGGATTGACAGACTATGTTCGGGTATATCAGGATCAATAAGGCGGAGATGAAGTTCAGGGAATTTGATGTCTATCAGTCCTATTACTGCGGACTGTGCAGGACTTTAAAGGAGCAGTCCGGCAGACGGGGACAGCTTACTTTAAGCTATGATATGACATTTCTGGTGCTGCTGCTTACCAGTCTGTATGAGCCGAAGACACAGGTAAGCTGCAGGAAATGCGCGGTTCATCCCCTGGAAAAACATCCCGCCAGGGTGAATCAGTTTACCGGATACGGAGCGGACATGAATCTGTTGCTGACGTATTATAAATGTCTGGACGACTGGGAAGATGAACGCAGGGTGACCAGGAAGGTGATGGCTTCTTCTCTGAAAAAGAAGTGCAGGAAGATTGCGGAAAATTATCCTGAGAAAGCGTCTCTTTTCCGGGACTGCCTGGAACAGCTTCGCAGGTGTGAGAAGGAAAACAGCAGGAACCTGGATGAAGTATCAGGGCATTTTGGCCGGATGATGGGAGAGATATTTGCCTGGCGTAAGGATGAGTGGGAAGGGGACCTGCGGCGGATGGGCTTTTTCCTTGGCAAATTTATTTACCTGATGGATGCCTATGAGGATGTGGAGAAAGACAGAAAGACCGGAAATTACAATCTGTTTTTGCAGGAATCTGAGACAGAAGAATTTGAACGGAAGACAGAAGCTGTTCTGAGTATGATGATGGCAGAATGCTCCAGGGCATTTGAGCGTCTTCCCATTGTAGAGAATACGGAGATTTTGAGAAATATTTTATATTCCGGCGTCTGGTGCCGGTACGAATATGTGAAGAAGAGCAGGGAGAGGAAGGTAACAGATGTATGATCCATATGCGGTACTTGGGCTGAAACGGGATGCCACCGATGAAGAAATTAAAAAGGCATACCGTTCCCTGAGCAGGAAATATCATCCCGATGCCAATATCAACAATCCCAACAAGGAACAGGCAGAAGAAAAGTTTAAAGAGATACAGCAGGCATATCAGCAGATTATTCAGGAAAAGGAACGTGGAACCGCAGGCGGCTACAGTCAGGGAAGTTCCGGGGATCAGGGAAGTTACTGGGATTTTGGAGATTTTTTTGGTGGGTTCGGCGGCTTCGGCGGTTTTGGCAGTTCTCAGAGCCAGAGCAGAACCGCAGGCGGAGATGAGGAGAGCACCTATCAGCAGGCGGCCTCCAACTATATCCGCAGCGGCCATTACAGGGAAGCGCTGAATGTGCTGAACAGCATGAAGGACAGAAACGCCCGCTGGTATTACCTCAGCGCCATTGCCAATTCCGGTACGGGAAATAATGTGGCTGCTCTGGAGGCAGCACAGCGTGCCTCAGCCATGGAGCCTGGAAATCAGGAATACCGGCAGCTGTATGCACAGCTTCAGAATGGAGGAAGCTGGTATTATGACAGACGCCAGAGTTACGGAAATCCCATTGTGGGCAGTGGAGATTTCTGTATGAAACTCTGTCTGGCAAATCTGGCATGTAATTTCTGCTGCGGCGGCGGAGGTCTTTGCTGCGGCGGAGTACCCTGGTGTTAAGGAGGGGGAAGGACATGGATTATATGGTGGTTTATTCCAGTAAGACCGGCAATACGAAAAAAATAGCCACGGAAATTTTCAGTGCACTTCCGGGGATGTCCAAAGACATGCAGAGTATGGAAGAATACAGAGGAAAGGATGCGGAGATATTTTTTATCGGATTCTGGGTGAACCGGGGAACCTGTGATATCTCCGTGATTGATATGCTGTCTGAGCTTCACGGGAAGAAAGTGGCGCTGTTCGGCACCTGCGGTATGGGCAGGGAGGCAGCCTATTTCAGGTCCATAGAGCAGAAAGTAAACGTATGGATTCCCGACGACTGTGAATATCTTGGAACCTTTCTCTGCCAGGGGAAAATGCCCATGCAGGTGCGGGAAAATTATGAGATTCCCATGGAGGATCCGGAGCGGGAACTCTGGAGAAAGAAAATGCTTCGGAATTTTGATGAAGGCCTGTTTCATCCCAATGAAGAAGATTTAAGACAGGCCAGGATGTTTGTGGAGCAGGTACTGAAAAAATGTTGAGAAGTCCTGCTGCTCTGGAGCAGGCAGCAGCTGGAAAATGGGAAAGCAGGAGAAAATATGTTCGATTCTCTTGCTTTTTTCTTTTTGTAGTTGTATAATATGGGAAAAATCAGGGATAAAAATATTCCCGGAAAGAGGACTCCATGAAACAGGAAGGGCAGTTTACCTTTATTGATTTGTTTGCAGGGATTGGCGGGATGCGGATCGGGTTTGAACGGGCAGGGGGACAATGCGTATATTCCAGTGAATGGAACAAATACAGCCAGCAGACATATTTTGTAAATTTTGGAGAACAGCCGGAGGGAGATATTACTCAGGTGGCTGCCGCTGATATTCCGGAACATGATATACTTGTGGCAGGATTTCCCTGTCAGCCTTTTTCCATTGCCGGAGTGTCCAAAAAGAACAGTCTGGGGAGGGCTACGGGATTTGAAGACAAAACACAGGGTACATTGTTTTTCGATGTATGCAGAATTTTGAAAAAAAAGCGTCCGAAGGCTTTTTTGCTGGAAAATGTAAAGAATCTCTGCAGCCATGACAAAGGACGTACTTTTCAGGTAATCAGGGAATCTCTGAATGAACTGGATTATGAAGTGTTTTATGAGGTTCTGGACGGACAGAATTATGTGCCTCAGCACAGAGAGAGAATTCTGCTGGTGGGATTTGACCGGAGAAGATATGGGAAAGACATTGTATTTGAATTTAAACTGACGCCCAGAACTCCCAGGCCTGTAATGAAAGACATTCTGGACCGGGATGTGGACGGGAAATATACCCTTTCAGATAAGCTCTGGCTGTATCTTCAGAATTATGCGGCAAAACATAAGGCGGCGGGGAACGGGTTCGGGTATGGAATCGCTGCTCCTGATGGAATATCCAGGACCATCAGTGCAAGATATTATAAAGACGGTTCGGAAATTCTGATTGCCCAGGAGGGGAAGAATCCCAGAAGGCTTACGCCAAGAGAATGTGCAAGGCTGCAGGGATTTCCGGACACTTTTAAAATTCCGGTATCAGATACCCAGGCTTATAAACAGTTTGGAAATTCTGTGGTGGTGCCTTTGATCGAGAATGTGGCAGAACTGATGGTGGAGAAAATAAAGGATTCTGAGAAACCTTTTGTGGAATATGTAAAAGAACGGGAGGAAATGCAGAATGGATATTAAAAGTCCGGAAGAACGAAGTAAAAATATGTCTGCAATCCGTTCCAGGGATACAAAACCGGAAGTATATTTCAGAAAGCTGCTGTTTGCACAGGGATACCGCTATAGCCTGAATGCGAAGACAGTGCCGGGACATCCGGATATTTATCTGAAAAAGTATAATACGGCAATTTTTGTTCATGGCTGTTTCTGGCATCGCCATCCGGGATGCAAATACACCTATATGCCCAAATCCAGAGTGGAATTCTGGCAGAAAAAATTCGATACAAATCAGAAAAGGGATTGCGTGGTTCAGGAGGAACTGAAGGAGCGGGAGATAAAATGTCTTGTGGTGTGGGAATGCTCCATTAAGAAAATGAAAAGAGAAAAGGAGACCTGTGACCGACTGCTGGCCTATGTTGAGAAGTTTTTGGAATCAGACGAAATGTGCGGAGAAATATAGAATAGATCAGGAAGGCAGGTACACGGGCCTTCCGGTTCAGAAATTCAGTAAAAGAGAGCGGTGGCAGATTCCGCTCTCTTTTTTCTCTTATAGGAAATTCCGTTGGATTTCCTATAAGAGAAAACAATTATCGCACTGCGGCGGAAAAGAAATATGCCGCTAAAGCGACCCGCCGCAGGCGGAAAATCCTGCAAAGCAGGATTCTTTGTTCTCTTACAGGAAAGACCCTGTCCGCTTTGTTCCGGACCATTTAAGGATTTATTAATATTTCCTGTTTTACAATATGGGCAGAAAGACAGGAAAGGAGCAGCATATGAATTTCAGAATATTAAGAAAAGATTTAAAACGCAAGAAATCCATCAACCTGATTTTGCTGGTGTTCATTTTCTTATCTGCCATGTTTATTGCGGGCAGCCTGAATAATTTTACCGTAATTATGAACGGGGTGGAACACTTTATGGAACAGTCGGAAATAGGGGATTTTCTGATTGTGACCATGGGAGGCAGTCCGGGGGAGCTGTCAGAGAACGACAGAACCATTGAGCAGTTTCTGGAAAACCAGGAGCAGGTGAAGAACTTTACCATTGATGATAACCTGTTTCTCTCAGAAAGCCAGTTAAAGGGGAAAAACGGTAAAAAAATTACCCTGAGCAGTCCCGTTATGTTAAATCACTCTGAAATCAGCCAGCAGAAATTTTTTGACAGAGAAAACCGGGAAATTACCCGGATGGAGGAGGGGACCATTTACCTGGGACAGAGAATGGCAGCGGAGAATAAGCTGAAAAACGGAGACATGGTGACGGTCAGCTCTGACAACGGTTTTGAGAAAGAATTTCAGGTAGCCGGGGTACTGAAAGACGCATTCATGGGCTCTGAAATGATGGGAATGGAGCGGTGTATCATAAGCAGAGGGGATTTCCAGGAACTGCTCGAAGAGAGCGGGCTTCCTTATGGCAGGCTGTATTCTTTAAACTGTAAGGATATCGGAGCCTTTCAGGAAGAATATAACAGATGTGAATTCTATGAGATGTTTGGAGCAGACCGGGAACTGGTGGAAACCACCTATGTAATGGAACTGGTGATAGCGGCAGTAATCTTGCTGGTCAGCTTCTGCCTGATTGCCATTTCCGTAATCATGCTGCGATTTACCATTGTATTTACTGTAAACGAAGATTATAAAGAAATCGGTATTATGAAAGCCATTGGAATTCGGGATGTTTCCATCCGAAGGCTGTATATGGCGAAATATTTTGTACTGGCAGCGGCAGGCGCCCTGTGCGGATTCGCAGCCAGTATTCCCTTCAGCCAGCTGCTGCTGCAGCAGGTAACGGACAAAATTGTGATAGAAGAAGGAGGCAGCAGCATTCTGTTTCAGTTTCTGATCAGCGTCCTGATTGTGGCAGTGGTTGTGCTGTGCGGCTATCGCAGTACAGGGAAAATCAGAAAATTCAGTCCCATGGACGCTATCCGCAGTGGGAATAACGGAGAACGATTTAAGAAAAAGGGCATGTTTCGGCTGAAGAAATCCCATGTAAAAGTCACTACTTTTCTGGCCTGCAATGATGTTTTAAGTGAAATGAGAAAATACATGGTGCTTTTTCTGACCAGTATGATTGGCGTCTGGCTGGTGGTTATGCCCGTGAACACCATCAATACGCTGAATTCCGATGGCATTGCCGCCTGGTTTGCACTTTCGGAGTGTGATTTTTATCTGGTGAATGAGGAAAAAGCGGCGGAACTGCTGCAGGAAGGGAAGAAAGAATCCTGGTACAGATATCTGGAAGAGGTGGAAGAAAGACTGGAAAAAGACGGAATTCCGGTGAAAAAATCCTGTACGGAAGTTTATTTTGATATGCGGATTCGAAAAGGAGAACGGTCTTACAAATCCTTTGCCATTCAGGGGCTTGGCACTTCCACAGACCAGTATTTCTACGATGAAGGGGAGCCGCCTCTGTATGAAAATGAAGTGGCCATTACCCACAGGATCTCAGAAGCAATCGGAGCCGGACTGGGGGATACTGTGTGTATTACCAACGGAAATCAGGAAAAATCTTATATAGTTACAGCTCTTTATCAGTCTATGAACAATATGGGAGAGGGAATTCGGTTTACAGAAGCGGCCAAACTGGATTACTCAGAGGCCATGGGAGGATTCGGCGCTCAGATTGTTCTGGAAAAGGAACCGGAGGAAGAAGAGCTTGCCGAAGTGACAGAGCGGGCGGAAAAATTATTTCCGGAAGCAAAGGTTAAAACCACAAAGGAATTCATCAACAGTATGATTGGGGATATTGCAGGAAAAATCGGCCCCCTGAAAATTATGGTTTTGACGGTGGTACTGGCAATCAATATCCTTGTGGCAGTGCTGATGCAGAAGATGTTCCTGATTCGGGAACGGGGCGAAATCGGTATGCTGAAGGCCATTGGATTTTCCAGCAGTTCCCTGACTGGATGGCAGACCAGGCGTATTATGCTGGTATTGTTTTCCGGGATTGTGGTGGGTACGCTGAGCGGAACACCTTTTTCCGAAATCACTTCCGGCAGGGTGTTTCAGATGATGGGGGCGGAAAAAATTGAATTTGTGATAAATCCGCTGGAAATCTATGTACTGTATCCAATGGTATTATTTGTGGTTACCGTACTGGCATGTATGGCTGCCATGGGACAGATCAGAAAAGTATCGGTACAGGAAATGAATAATATTGAGTAGAACAGGAGAAATAAAAATGAAAGAAGCGTTGTGTGTAAAAGATTTGTGTAAGACTTTTATAACCAATAAAAGACAGAACAATGTGCTGAAAAATGTGAACTTTACCATTGCAGAAGGAGAGATGGTAGCGGTTATGGGCCCCTCCGGTTCCGGCAAATCCACCCTTTTGTACAGTGTGTCCGGCATGGACCGGCCCACTGCCGGAAAAGTGCTGCTGGGCGGAAAACAGATCACAGATTTAAGTGAAAAAGAGCTGGCGCAGGTACGTCTTACCTGCATGGGATTTATTTTCCAGCAGATGTATATGCTGAAAAATCTTTCTGTTATGGACAACATTCTGCTTCCCGCTTATCAGGCCGGGGATAAAAGCCGCACCCGGCAGGAAATCAACGAATACTGCCTGGGACTTATGCGGAAACTGGGAATCAGCGATATTGCACAGCATGATATCACCGAGGTGTCCGGCGGGCAGCTGCAGCGGGCGTGTATCTGCCGAAGCCTGATTAACCAGCCTCAGATTCTGTTTGCAGATGAGCCCACAGGAGCTCTGAACCGCAGCACATCAGAGGATGTGATGAAGGAGCTGAATAAGCTGAATCAGGAGGGAACCACCATTATGCTGGTAACCCATGATATGAAAGTAGCTGCAAAATGCAGCAGAGTGTTGTATATTGTAGATGGGAACATCAAAGGGGAACTTGATCTTGGGGACCGTGACAGTCAGGAAAAATTCCGGGAGCGGAAACTGAACAACTGGCTGACAGAAATGGGCTGGTAGAGGCTTCCGGTGAGAAAAGAGGCAGAACAGAAGCAGTTCTGGAGATAAGAGAGACGAAACAGGCAGGTGGTAAAATGGCAGATATTATAGTGGTGGAAGATAATGAGGAACTGGGCACGCTGCTGTCAGATTTTCTGAGGGCAGAGGGATATGACGTTTATCTGGCGGAATCCGGGGAGGAAAGCCTGGAAATTTATGAATCGGAAGGGGCGAAGCTGGTGATACTGGATCTTATGCTGCCGGGCATGGACGGATTTGGCGTGTGCAGCAGAATCCGCCGGAAAGCCAACACGCCCATTATTATTGTAAGCGCCAGAGGAGGAAAAGAAGATAAACTGAACGGACTTCTGCAGGGAGCAGACGACTATATTGAGAAACCCTATGATATTGACATTCTGCTGGCAAAAGTAAACGGGATTTTTCAGAGAAGATATTCTTCCGATGAAATTGTGGACGGCAGCCTGCGGCTGGATAAGCGAGGAAGACATATTTACCTTAAGAACCAGGAGATTCCCGTAACGGCCAGAGAATTTGACCTGTTGCTGTATCTTATGGAGAATAAAGGAAAAGCTGTCTCCAAAGAAGAGCTGTTCTGTAAAATATGGGGCTTTGACAGTGAAAGCGAGCCTCAGACCCTGACGGTACATATCCGCTGGCTGCGGGAGAAACTGGAAAAAAATCCGAAAAAGCCGGAGCGGATTCTGACAGTCTGGGGCGTGGGCTACCGATTTGAGTGAAGGAACACAGTATGAGAAAGATGAATCAGTTGCTGCTGGCTGTTTTTTTGGGCAGCCTTGCAGTTTTCTTCCTGATCAACTGGGTACTTTTCCATTGGGAGTTTTCCGGAGACAGCAGAGAATACCGGATTTCTCTGAACAGAGTGGAACAGGCCCTGGGAGAATTTGAACGGGAAAAAGGACGGGCGCCGGACAGCATGGAAGAGTTGAATGAGTTTGCAGCAGAAGAAACGTATCCTGCCATTATAAAACTGCAGGTTTTGGAACATGGCATCAGCCCGGAGGATTTCCGGGGAAATGAGGATATTCCCTATACAGTGACTGTTACGGAGTATGCCTGCTATAAGATATACTATCTCTCTGGAAAATCTTCCAGAGGCCCGATTATTTTTCTGGTCAACGGGGCGGCAGGCTGTTTTTTCCTTCTGGCCTGGGCGGTTCTTTTCTATGTCAGGCAGAAAATACTGCTGCCCTTTTTTCAGCTTTCCCAGCTGCCCGGCGAGCTGTCCAAAGGAAATCTGACGATTCCGCTGAAAGAAAATAAAAACCGGTTTTTTGGAAAATTTATCTGGGGTCTGGATGTGCTGCGGGAAAATCTGGAGGAAAACAAAAGGCGGGAACTAAAGCTGCAGAAAGAGAAAAAACTTCTGCTTTTGTCTTTGTCTCATGACATTAAGACGCCGCTGAGCGCTATCCATCTGTACGCCCAGGCTTTATGCCGCAACCTGTATCAGGAAGAAAGTAAAAAGCAGGAGATTGCCGGAAATATCAGAGAAAAGGCAGAGGAAATCGAGTCTTATATCGGTGAGATTGTGAAAGCATCCAACGAGGATTTCCTGGAGTTTCAGGTAGAAAACAGTGAGTTTTATACAGGTGCTGCCCTGAAGCAGATTCGGGCTTATTATCAGGAAAAAATGGCTTTAAATCAGGTGGAATTTATCTGGGGTTCCTGCCCGGACTGTCTGGTCAGGGGTGATTTGGACCGTCTGGTGGAGGTGGTTCAGAATGTGGTGGAAAATGCCATAAAGTATGGGGACGGAAGGAAAATAGAGATTTCTTCCGGCAGGGAGGAAGAAGAATATGTGATCCTTATCCGAAATACCGGCTGCGGACTTTCCCGGAAGGATTTGCCCCATGTGTTTGACAGTTTTTTCCGGGGCAGCAATGTGGAAAAGAATCCCGGAAGCGGCCTTGGGCTGTATATCTGCCGCCAGCTTATGCATTTGATGGAAGGGGAAATTACTGCCGGAATCCGGGAAATGGAAGGAGAAGTATGGATGGAAGTTTCTGTTGTGCTGCAGCTGGCATGATAGAGGCCATCAGGTACACAGTCAGGTTTTGGTGACGGGAAAATGTGGAATCAGCCCTTATGGGAAAATTAATCAGACAGGCCTGATGCTCTGTGCAGAGTGTCAGGCCTGTCTGTTCTTCTATAGGAAAGCACTTATCGCACTGCAGCAGGTATGAAATTTTTGCAGAGCGATCCTGGACCGTATTTTTTTATAAATAATTGTTGACAAATAATATTATATGATATATAGTATTAAATATAAAATAGTAATGCGCAAGAAATAGTAATGTACTGTAAATAATATCCTATGAGACAGCCCGGTGGCTGCAACGGGATATTTGGAGGGTGTAATATTGAAAAACAGTAAGGAGTGATGGCATGGTATTTAATACAGGTGCAGCCCTTCTGGATGCGATTGTTCTTGCAGTTGTATGCAAAGAAGAGGAAGGCACATATGGTTATAAGATCACCCAGGATGTACGACAGGCCATAGAAGTATCGGAGTCTACTCTGTATCCGGTGCTGCGGCGCCTGCAGAAAGATGACTGTCTGGAGGTCTATGACGTGGAATGCGGCGGCAGGAACCGCAGGTATTATAAAATTACAGACAGAGGAATGGCACAGTTGAACCTGTACCGGACAGAGTGGGTGAATTATTCTTCTAAAATTACAATGTTATTTTCGGGAGGAGAGTCGGCATGAGCAGAGATGAATTTATGAGGCAGCTGGAACAGCTGCTGGAAGATGTGGCAGAAGAAGAAAAAAAGGAAGCGTTATCTTTTTACAGAAGTTATTTTGAGGATGCAGGTGTGGAAAATGAAGAACGGATTCTGAAGGAACTGGAATCTCCGGAAAAGGTTGCCGCTACCATCCGGGCAGGCACCGGCATGGATGGAGCAGCCGGTACAGGCGAGTATACGGAGCGGGGATTTGAGGATCACAGGTTTGATAAAAAACAGCCAGTGGATATTCGGAAAAATACAAAGGAACAGCAGTCCGAAAATCAGTCTTTCCAGGATGATACCCGCACCGGAAACACCTGTGATTTTGGAGACAGCAAAAAATCAGGCTATGGAACCGGGTCTTCAGGCAGCGGTGACGGGCGTTCCACTTACGGGGGACGTTCCGTTACGGAGATTCTTCTGATTGTAGCGATTGCCATTGTGACCAGTCCCATATGGATTGGAATTTTAGGAGGGGCTGCCGGAACTGTTTTTGGTCTTGCTGTAGCCGTAGTATGTATCGCAGGCTCTTTTTACATTGCAGGCGGGGTACTGGTTGGTATTGGAATCGGCCAGATTATCACAGGCAGTATGGCAATTGGATTTGCAATGACGGGAACAGGATTATTGGTGCTGGCAGCGGCAATTCTGGCAACCATCTTATGTGTCTGGGTGTGCAGGAAAGTCATACCCTGGGTGTGCAGGCTGGTTGGAAACCTGTGGAACAGCATATTTTCCGGAAGGGAGAGAAGAGCATGAAGAATTTTACAAAGACAGCGTTGATTATTGTATTGGTTCTGGTGATACTGGGAAGTCTGCTGTGTGCGGTGGGACTGGGTATCGGTTTCCGTTTCTCAGAGTTCTGGGACCAGGTGGAGACAGGAGAGTTTTCCATAGGCCCCATCCATCATATCCCCTTTTTCAGTTATAATTACAGTGATTATGACTGGGCTGACCCAGGAGATGACTGGGATGCGGCAGATGAGGAGGTATCGTATTTTCCGTGGGAAGATATTAAGAAAATTAAACTGGATGTGGATTACAGCAGCGTGATAATTACAGAGGCGCCCTGGGAAGACAGGGAGGTCAGAATAACTGTTCAGTACCGCAGGGAAGACCACAGACATCGGGTTCAGTCCGGTATAAACAGCGGAAATACCCTGGAAATTGAAAATGAAGGCAGCGGACGTATACGGAACAGTGATTCCAGCCGGGTGACTCTGGAACTCCCCAGGAAACTTATGGAACAGGGGCAGCTTGAGGAAATTGATTTAAAACAGGGAAAAGGATGTATTTATTCGGAAATGCCATTGACAGCAGAGAAAATAAGTATTAGTGTAGGGGCAGGGCAGTGTGAAATAGAAGAAAAACTCACAGCGGAAAAAGAGCTGTCTGTGAGTGTGGATGCGGGAGAGATCATTCTGGCAGAACTGGAGGCAGAGAAACTGAATCTGAACGGAGGTGTGGGTACCCTCACTGCCGAACTCATCCAGGCGCAGGAAATTGAAATCGAAGGAGGCGTGGGCTCCATCGAAGTAGAAGCTGCCGGAAAAGAATCAGATTACAGTTACGATATCGAGTGCGGGGTAGGAAGACTGGAAATTGGAGAGAATGAATATAGCGGCCTTTCATCCAGCCGCAGCATTGAGAATCCTGGAGGCAGGAAAATGAAAATTGAATGCGGCGTGGGAGATGTGGAGGTTTCTTTCCAGGAACTGTAAAGGATTTCCGGAAGCTATAAGGAAACTGTTGTTTAAATGAAGAAAGAGGGAATGAATATGGAACCGAAAAGATTATATAAGTCACGAAAAAACAGAGTAATCTGCGGTGTATGCGGGGGTATTGGAGAATATTTTAACATAGACCCCACGATTGTCCGCCTGCTGCTTGTGCTGTTGGGCTGTACCACAACCGGGATCTTTGTGTATCTGATTGCGGCGGTCATCATGCCGGAAGAGATGTAACAGAATGTAAACGAAAAAAGGATGGCGGATTATCTTCTGAAACCGCCATCCTTTTTTATCATACAGGAAAGACCCTGTCATGCTGACGCGTGAAAGTATCTTTCCTATAAGATAAAAATAATATGCGCACTCGCACAAGAGGTAAAATATTGCTTCGCAATT
>OFHA01001968.1_pt1 | contig 12776 bp, 11 predicted proteins | sample 1521891 | NCBI WGS metagenome assembly OFHA01 (sample SAMEA3504089, study PRJEB24116) | mouse gut metagenome | biome: mouse gut; feature: mouse-associated habitat; material: faeces | place: Denmark | collected 2011 | reverse complement strand
CCCCCGCCTCCTCTCCCTGGCTGCGTTTTCGCAAGACTGACATAAAAACGCACGGTTAAAGTGTATGTATGAAGGTGGAGCGTTATTCTGTCTTTACTGCGATCTGTATGTTGCTGTAGTCGTAATCTACTTCGTCCAGAATGCGGGTCGTTAATATCCGCAGTAAGGTCTCTGCGTCATAGTGCGTTTCTACGAAAAGAGCCTCTTTTATTTTTACCGGACTGCGCATTTTACCGGTCTCACTGCCCAGCAATACCCGGTTTCGTCCTAGTCACGGTTTTTTACTTTTGTCAATCCATTTATATCCTTTTCACCCAGGAATCAGCAGTGTCTGACCGGTAAATATTTCATCTCCGGTTAAACCGTTCAATCGCTTGATGGCGTCTACTGTAGTGCCAAATCTTTTTGCCAGCGACCAGAGTGTATCCCCGGATACTATAGTATAAGAAGAAACCGCATTCTGTGATGTGGGTATTTTCAGCTTCTGGCCTATTTGCAGCAGATCTCCGGTCAGGCCGTTTTGCCGTTTGATGGCGTCTACTGTGGTCCCAAACCTTCTGGCCAGCGACCAGAGCGTATCTCCGGATACTACGGTATATTCTATGATACCCGGTTCCGGCTTTGGAAGCGGTATATTCTGCTGGATTCCCTGGTATACGTCATAGAGTGATTTCCAGGTTTGCGCGCCTACAATACCGTCCGGGGTCAGCTGCATCAGACGCTGGAATGCCGTTACGGCATCTTTTGTATCCTTTCCGAAAATACCGTCCTGCGCTACGGCCGGCACATTGGGATAGTATTCAGATATAACGTCTAAAAGATACTGTAACGTAATAACGTCCTGTCCGCGGCTTCCCTGCCGCAGAACGCTCTCCGGCGGCACGGTTCCAATTCCTAATGTATTGCCTTCGCTGTCGAGTTCCGCAAGCCTGGCCACAGCGGTATAGATACTGGATATTTTGTACCAGGTGCTTTTTCCTACAATGCCGTCCGCCGTCAGGTTGAAAATTTTCTGGAAACGGGTTACGGCATCCTTGGTGCTTTTGCCAAACTGCCCCGCCGGATCTGTAATAGAAGGGATGGCGGGATAATTTTTCCGGATCCGGTTCAGGTAAGTCTGGATGATTTCCACATCCAGCCCGCGGCTTCCCTGCCGCAGCGCGGATCCCGGATAGGAGGACAATATGCCGCTTATCGCGGACGCCTCTGCAATTTCTATGTCTTTCGGATAGTAAGAACGCAGGATTTTAAGCGGCGTGAGCCCCTGTTCAGCCAGCGTTACCGTTCCCCACTGGGACAGGCCGCCGCAGGTAACTGTCGTTCCGTTGCAGAATGAAGTAAAATACGGGGCAATCTGCCCGGATCTGCGGACGTATTCGTTAAAAATATTGTCTACAATCCGGCTGATGGATTCATAAATCGGACGGCCGTAGACAAAATACTGATCGTACGCCGTACTGTTTGTAATATCAAAATTGTAGCCGCGGCTTCGGTACCACTCCGTGTAAACCCGGTTCAGCGCAAATGTTATGATGGCGTATATATTTGCTTTTAAAGACGCCTTGGGCCAGGTGGGGTAAATTTCACTGCTTGCCACATTTTTTATATAGTCCGTAAAAGACACCTGGACGTTGGAGGCAGAAGAGGAAGGCGAACCCAAATGCACCGTAATGGGATTGGGAATTATCACCTGACGCATAATCCGGGGATCTGCTTCCCCGCCTTCCTGCGAGCGGGGCTCACGCATGGCCACAGCCGGTTTTCCCACAAAGATTCTGGCCTGTCCCTGATGGGTCTGCCTCTGTTCCATGGGCACCAGCATGAGAGGCAGCACCGCCGTCTCTCCCTCATAGATGGGAATCTGGGCCACATAGATTCTGTCGAATCCCCCTTTCTGTCCCAGTACGTTATAACTTTTATAGGGAACCCCCGCATAATATTGGTTCTGTGAGAAACTTTTATCCAGAGTCTCCAGCGGCACTTTCCGCGTCTCTCCGTTCTCATCCGTCACCAGATCATAGAGAGTCTCCCCCTGTTCTCCCTGGATTTTCACCTGTACGCCGCTCAGGGGAACCGCGTCATGGGCCGTCCTCGCCTGTATGAGCAAATATCCGATCGCCATATGGATTGCATTCTCCTTCTTTCCTGTCATAAATAAGATATGTGGCGACGGAAAAGAAGTTACTCTTTGCCCGGGAAGCCCTTGATCCCCTTTTCGGCGATTTATGCTCTGTATATCAATAAATCCGTTTATATCCCGATATATGTTATAGTCGCACCATATTTTGGATCACTCCATTGTGACAGCCGGGATATGGACAATCCGATTTTACAAAGCATGCCGTAGTGCCAAGGGAGGGACAGTCATGAAACAAAGGATTCACGCCGGATACATCGCCGGAATCGGTTATGACAACACGTCAAGCACTTCCGCCGCAGACAGCGAAAAAGCGGAAGACCGCAGCTTTACCCAGACCCTGTGGGAAAAATATTCCCTGTCCCCGAAGGACATGACACTGGCGGAATACAAGCTGTACATTCACGAAAAAATCAAAAGGCTCTATACACATCCTTCTCAGAAAAGATTGGACTGGTTTATTGACATCAGCGACGCCGCCTACAGGAGGATGCAGAAGGACCCGGCCTATGAGCAGTGGGTTCTGGATTTTGTGGCCGGAATAAAATCCACCGGCTATGGATACTGTGTCCCCAGATTCGGCCTGATTCACATTGATGACACCCGGGAAAAATGTTACGGCTACACCTATGGATATCAGGATGATGAACGGGCCAGGCGCACCGCCGCCAGAAGGCGTCTGAAAGCCCGGCAGGCCGAAAAGGAACGGCGCAAAAAGCTGTTGAAAGAATACCTGAAAAAGAAAGCACAGGCCAAACGGCTTCAGGAACAACTCTTGAAGGCAAAGCACACAAAACAGCTGCTGGAGCATGCCCGCCTGCTGAAAACCTGGAATGAAGACCGTCAGCGCGCCCAGGTATCCCGGGCATATGAGGCAAGTCTCCTGATGCTGGCCCGGCGGGAACAGCAGATTGCCTCCCGTTCACCCTATTGATATACTCTCCCCCCGCTTTCGGCGCCCCTGCTTCCTTCAAACTTCTTGACAGCCATGGAGTACAGGCATATAATAGTGATATTAAAACTCAGCGCTCCGTCCCATTTTGCAGTGTCGCAAAACCCAGACTTCCCCGGGTTTTCGGCACTTTACTTTTCCGAACAGTAAGTACTCCCATCGCAAAGCCCGGCGGACATACGCAGAAACGAGGTACATATGGTAAAACAGGAAATATCGGAAATCAAGAAACTTTTCACCCAGAACAATTGCTCCATCACCCGCATATGCGGCTGCTATGTGGACGGGGAGAAAAATAAGAAGGCCCAGTTTCGGCAGGCGTTCCTGGCTCTGCCCGAGGAGGAGATGTTCAAGTATTTTGAAATTCTCCGTAAAACCCTCTCCGGCTCCATCGGCAAGAATCTGCACACCCTGGAGTTTCCCCTGAAAGCCGAGGAGGAGGGCGGCACCCAGGAACTGCTGCTGCGCCTCCGGGACAGCAAACTGAAGGACGAAGAACTGCTGGAGCAGTTCTATCAAAACATTATAGATTCCTATGAGTTTGTGGGCAACTATCTGATCCTGGTAATTCACGATGCCTACGATGTGCCCGGCCGCACCCGGGACGGACTGGAAATGGAGGACGCCTCCGACGAAGTCTATGAATACATCCTGGTCAGCATCTGCCCGGTGAATCTGTCCAAGCCCGGCCTGTCCTACGATGCAGAGGAAAACAGCTTCCGCAACCGCATCCGGGACTGGGTGGTGGGAGCCCCGGACACGGGCTTTCTGTTCCCCGCGTTCAACGACCGCAGCACGGATCTCCACAGCGCCCTCTACTATTCCAAAAACGGGGAAGAACTGAAAGAGGCATTTGTGGAACTGCTTCTGGGCTGCCCCCTGCCTCTGTCCGCCGGAGGACAGAAGGAGACCTTCCAGATGCTGGTGGAGGAAACCCTGGGGGAGACCTGCAGCATCGAGGCAGTGAAAAACATTCACGAAAAAATCATTGAAATGGTGGAAGAACACAAGGAGGACCCCGCCCCCCTGGTGCTGGACAAAAACGAGGTAAAAACCGTGTTTGCAGGCAGCGGCGTGGCCAACGAGAAGATGGAGACTTTCGACCGATGTTATGACGCCACCGCAGGCAGCGACACGCAATTGTATATCAGCAATGTGGCAAACAGCCGATCCTTTGACGTGAAAACCCCCGATGTGGTGATCAAGGTGGATCCCGGACGCACGGACCTGATCTCCACCCGGATCATAGACGGCCGGGAATATCTGGTGATCGAACTGGGAACCGATGTGGAAGTAAACGGCATCACTGTACGGGGCCATCTGGAGAATGCCGCTTCCGATTCCGACTGACGGACCCTTTCCGGGATTTCTGCATATAAGGGGCGCCCCTTATATGCAGAAAAATCCTCTCCCACAGCAGCACATATTGCAGATCATATTGGCCAGGCACAGCTTCATGCACATATTGCCCCCGTTCATGGTGGGATATCCGTATCCGGCCTGACGCTGGCGATACCAACTCCCACCGTTCTCCAATACCTGCTGCAATTCTCTGTAGTCGCTGTTTCCCGGTTCCAGGGCGACTGCCCGCCGGGCATGTTCCAGCGCCGCCACATTGTTGCCCAAGCTGGAGTGGGTTACGGCGCTGTAATAGAACCAACGGGCATTCCTCTCCCCACTGTCCATCTGGTCCAGCGTGGTACGGGCCTCCCGGTAATAGCCGTTACGGATATAGTTGCCTGCCGCCCGCAGATGAAGCTGCTCCTCATAGCCGGTGTTTCGTCTCTGCCATAAAATCCGCCAAAGGGGCCGAATCCAAAGCCTCCGAAGCCGAAGGGGTCCTGCTCCCCCTGGCCTGAGCCCGCTGTCCCGGCATACCCCCCGGTTCTTTCTTTCATGACCTGCTGGTATGCCCCCTGGATCTCCTTGAATTTCTCCTCCGCCTGGGCTTTATTGGGATTATTCACATTGGCGTCGGGATGATATTTCCTGCTCAGCGCCCGGTATGCTTTTTTGATTTCCTCTTCCGTGGCGCCTCGGGGCACTCCCAGCACCTGATAGGGATCACTCATAATGTCTCCGTTCCTTCTCTCTAACCTTTATTTGCCCGCCCTGGCAGACAATCAAATCTCTTTCGTCCTATGGCAAATCGTCTTCAGAAGTTCTTCTTGCCGACCGAACCGCCTCATACCGGCTCCACACACCGGAGTACAGGATGTTGCGGAGGATCTCCACATTGTCCAGTATGGGAAGCTGCTCAAACTCCCGGCAGCAGGCCGACATCATCATGGTCAGAATGTCCCGGCAGTCCTCCTCAAAACCCGGATTCCCATATCTCTCCTTCAAGGGATTGTAACGCCCCTTTTTCAAATCTTCTTCGATGTCCTCGTAGGCGTCCATCAAGTAGACGAATTTACCCAGATAGAACCCAAAACGCTGCAGACCCGCCTCCCACTCGTCCTGCCGGACGGAGACCACCTGGGCCATGACACGCCCGAACCCCCCTGCCATTCTGTCCAGATCTGTCTCCCCCTGTTCCTCTCTCCGGGACAATTCCTCCATGGCAGAAGCAATCTGCTCCAGCTTGCGGGCGTATTTACGCCTGCTCACTCCCGTCCTGCGCTCCAATATCCCGGCCAGCATAAGGCGAAAGCGCTTCCCTTCATCCTTCCAGTCATCCATGCATTTATACTCTGTCAGAAGCATATTCATGTCCGCCACATACTCCGTCAACTCGTTGCAGCGATACATATGCTTCTTGCCCGGATGCATGATACAGCGGCTCTCCCCGCATATGGTCTCCGGCTCATAGAGCCCGGACAACAGGATCAGAAGAAAGGTCATGTCATAACTCAGGGTAGCCTGTCCCACCCTGCCGTATTTCTTCTTCAGAACCCGGCACAGACCGCAGTAATAGGAATGGTATATCTCCCATTCCCGGATGCGCAGTTCCGGCTGATTTACCACAATATATCCAAACATGGGCCCATCCTCTCCGCATCAGGTTTTCCTGATAAACTCCGTACCGCATTTCCTACAGCTTATGGCGATGCGCCCCCTGTTTCTGGGCACCCGGATCTTCTGCCTGCAGTTGGGACACTTGTAGATGCGATGAGTCCTGCGCCGGGCCAGGGACTGCTTCTGCTTCTGCAGTTTCGCCCGCAGCTTCCACTCCAGTTGCAGATACTTCTGGTTCTCCGCCGTCCGCCTGGCTATCTGCCGGGAAAACATTCGGTAATATGTGAGGATCAGCACCACCAGTCCGATGGTGGAAATAAAGGGGATCCGAAACAGGGACAATACCACGCAGACCAATGCCAGTCCCAGCATCACCTGTCCCAGTCTGTCATTGCCGTATCTGCCCTGCATAAAGCGCATCATTTTCTCTCTCATCTCTGGCCACCTCTGTTCTGTATTCCGAAAACGCGTATTAAACTGCCTTTCCCTTTCATCCTACGCCCTATGCCCGGCAAATACAATATATTCTTTGTAAACATTTCTAAATTAATCATAAAAAGCGCCACTACCAAACCTGTGGATAGTGGCGCGCTCTTTTTATACGATTAAGCCTGTGCTACATCCTTCATGGAGAAGCTGATACGGCCCATCTTGTCCTTGCCCAGACAAACCACGGTGACCACATCGCCCAGGGTCAATACATCCTCCACGCGGCCGATTCTCTCCTTGGCAATCTTGGAGATATGCACCATACCCTCCTTGCCGGGAGCAAACTCAATAAAGGCACCGAATTCCTTGATGCTGACCACCTTGCCCTTGAAGATCTGACCTTCCTCAAAATCCGTGGTAATCATCTTGATCATCTCCACGGCCTTGTCCATCATCTCTCTGTCGGTACCGCAAACGGACACCTTGCCGTCATCGGTAATATCAATCTTCACGCCGGTGCGGGCGATGATCTCATTGATGGTCTTGCCTCTCTGTCCCACCACATCGCCGATCTTCTCAGGATCAATCTGAATGGATATGATCTTGGGCGCATAGGGTCCAACCTGAGGACGGGGCACGGAGATGGCAGGCTTCATGCAGTTGTCCATGATGAACAGCCGGGCCTCCCGGCAGCGCGCGATGGCCCCTTCCACAATGGGCCTGGTAAGGCCGTGGATCTTAATATCCATCTGGATGGCCGTAATACCCTCCGTGGTACCGGTAACCTTGAAGTCCATATCGCCGAAGAAGTCCTCCAGGCCCTGGATATCCGTGAGCAATACGAAATCCTCATCCGTGTCGCCGGTCACCAGGCCGCAGGAAATACCCGCCACCATCTTCTTGATGGGCACACCCGCCGCCATCAGGGACATGCAGGAGGCACAGGTGGAAGCCATGGAGGTAGAACCATTGCTTTCGAAAGTCTCCGACACCGTGCGGATGGCGTAAGGGAATTCCTCCTCGCTGGGGAGTACCGGAATCAGCGCCCGCTCCGCCAGCGCGCCATGACCGATCTCACGGCGTCCCGGCCCTCTGGAGGGCTTGGTCTCACCCACGGAATAGGAGGGGAAATTATAGTGGTGCATATATCTCTTGCTCACTTCGTTTTCATCCAGTCCGTCCAGCTTCTGCTGCTCGGAGAGAGGAGCCAGCGTACATACATTGCAGATCTGGGTCTGTCCCCGAGTGAACATGGCGGAACCATGAACTCTGGGGATCAGGTCAATCTCTGCCGCCAGAGGACGGATCTGGGTGATCTCACGGCCGTCAGGGCGCTTGCGATCCTTCAGAATCATCTTGCGCACGGTCTTTTTCTCATACTGGTAAACGGCTTCGCCCAACATGGACAGCCACTCTTCCTTCTCCGCAAAAGCCTCCTCCAGCCTGGCTGTGATCTGGCGGATGTTCTCTTCCCGGGTCTGTTTGTCATCGGTGAACACGGCCACTTCCATCTCCTGGGGAGTGGCGATCCTCATGATCTCGTCAAACATCTCCTGGGGGATGGCGCAGCTGGTATAGCTGTGCTTGGGCTTGCCCACCTCGGCCACGATCTTGTCGATGAAGGCAATGATAGTCTGGTTGACTTCATGGGCCTTGTAGATGGCTTCAATCATCCTGGCCTCCGGCACTTCGTTGGCGCCGGCCTCAATCATGATCACCTTCTCCCGGGTGGATGCCACGGTGAGGTTCAAATCTCCCTTCTTCCACTGCTCCTGAGTGGGATTGATGATGAATTCCCCGTCAATCATTCCCACCTGGGTCATGGCACAGGGACCGTCAAAGGGGATGTCCGAGATGCTGGTGGCGATGGCAGCGCCCAGCATGGCCACCAATTCCGGACGGCATGTGGGATCCACGCTCATCACCATATTGTTCAGGGTCACGTCATTGCGGTAATCCTTGGGAAACAGGGGACGCATGGGTCTGTCGATCACCCGGCTGGTCAGCACTGCGTTCTCACTGGCCTTTCCTTCCCTCTTGTTGAAACCTCCGGGGATCTTGCCCACGGAATACAGCTTCTCCTCAAACTCCACACTCAAGGGGAAGAAATCAATGCCCTCCCTGGGCTTTTCGGACGCCGTGGCGGTACTGAGCACCGTGGTCTCGCCATAATGCATAAACGCGCAGCCGTTAGCCTGTTTACCCACTCTGTTGATGTCCACGGTCAAAGTACGGCCGGCCAGTTCCATTGAATAAGAATTATACATATTTCCCTCTTTCCGCGTATCGCAGATCAGCCTGCGACACGGCACTAATCAGTCTTTTGCGCTATGGTAAAAAGGCGGAGTGCCGTATACGGCTGCTGCTCCGCCTTCCCAAAGTCTTACTTTCTCAGACCTAACTTTTCGATCAGTTCACGATATCTGGTGATATCCTTGCTCTTCAGATATGCGAGCAGACCACGCCTCTGACCGACCAGCTTCAGCAGGCCGCGGTTGGAGTGATAATCCTTGGGATTGGCCTTCATATGCTCGGTCAACTCCTTGATCCTTGCGGTCAGTACTGCGATCTGAACTTCAGGTGAACCCGTGTCACCGGCAGTCCTGGCATACTCATTGATAATTGCGGTCTTTTTTTCCTTAGAAATCATTTCTTCTTCCTCCATATAATTATTGTACCCACCGTGCACTAAGACCGGGTTGGAGTGTCCCGTATCTGAGCACCGGCGAACTCATACCGATTAAGGATAACATATCTTTCGGTATTTGTAAACCACTAAACAGGAAAATTATTCATTTAATATGCGCACATATCTTACCGGCGTACGGTAGTTGTATTTGTTGATCCGAATACCGCTGGTGGGGTTGCTGGCACTGATTACCTTGCCGCCCCCGATATAGATTGCCACATGATTGATGGTGCCGCTGCTGTTGGCATAGAACACCAGGTCGCCGGGCTGTATCTCGGAGTAGGAGATCCGGGTTCCCTCCCCGGCCTGTGCCCGGGAACTGTGGCTGAGGGTAATACCAAAATTCTTGTATACGCTCAGCACGAAACCGGAGCAGTCGGCGCCCTTGGTCAGGCTGGTGCCGCCCCACACATAGGGATTGCCCAGGAACTGCTTGGCATATTCCACCAGGTCCACCCGAAGGTCTGATATACCTTGTCCATACAGCAGCTGTGCCATGGTAACCGCTGTGTCCAGCCGCTCCTCCACATGTGCATACTCCGCGGATACATAAACGCTCTCGCCGTCTATATCCACCTGATACCAGCCCTCCAGGGTAGCCACATAATCCAGTTCTTCTCCCTGGGGTACCTGGGTAAACACCGCTCCGTCGGTACTGGCCTCATCTCTCACCCGCAGGCCGTCCGTATCCGCCACCACCACGGTCCTCACCAGTTCGTTGGCCCGCAGCTTGGCGTCCGGCCCCATCAGCAGAAATTCCGTACTCACATAGCCTTCCACTTCGCCGGACTTGATATGAGCCCAGCCGATATCGGGAAAGTTCTCCAGTACTTCGCAGGCCGATCCCTTGGGCATCTTCCCCACCACCTTGCCATTGGTGGAAGCCTCGGCTCTGACATTGAGATTGCCTGACTCCACCTCCGCAATGCCGATATTGGTATATCCCCAGGAAGCCCCCTGGGCCTCCTGGGCCGCCGCTATGTATTCCTCTTCCGAGAGGGATACATCCATCATGGACGCAATGCCTGCCTGCTGCAGCACTCCCTTCGCACCGCCGTCCTGCGCCGCCTGAACACTCATGGGCAGCAGCAGACAGGCCGCCGTCCAGAAGCTTATGGTTTTTAACGCAATCTTTTTTCTTCCTGTCATATTACCTCCGTATTATATAAGGGGTTTCACACCTGCCGGCATGAAACCCCTTTCCCGTCATACCAGTCACAATCGTTACGAATTTGTTACGAATTTATTAACTGATATGAATTATAACCATATTTCCTCTATTTTGTCAACCGTTTCTGCACATTTCCTTGTTTTTCCTGTTTCAGTTCTCCTCTTCCCGGATGGCGAAAGCGATATTTGTGGCATGATCCGCCACCCGCTCCAGCCCGGAAACTATATCGGAGAAGATCATGCCCGCCTCGGGGGTACACTCTCCCCGGGCCAGGCGCTCCACATGGCGCTGCTGCAGTTCCCTCTCCTTATTATCCACTTTGTCTTCCAAAAGGGCCACATCGTTCATATGACGGTCGTCGCTCTTGGCAAACATCTCGATGGCATACTGGATAATGGTGTTGACCATGTCCAGCATTTCCCCCAGTTCCTTCTGCGCTTCCTTGCTGATCTGAATATTTCCGTCCCTGCGCTGGGCTGCCGCGTCCGCTATATTCTCCGCATGATCGCCGATGCGTTCTATGTCATTGACCACATGGAAGAGGGCGCCCAGACTCTTCAAATCTTCTATGGGCAGGGTGGTCTGGTTGATCTTTACCAAGTAGTTGGTGATGGCATGGTTCAGGAAATTGATGTTTTTCTCCACCTGGTATACTTCCTCGATGTCTTCCTCATCCAGCGTAATCAGAGCATTCATGGCCCGGTTCAAATTCTCGCTGGCCAGGGAAGCCATACGGTCCAGTTCCTTGATTACCTCCACCACTGCCGTAGCCGGGTTGAACACCACCTTTTCCCCTATGTATTTCAACTGGTAACTCTCCCGGTATCCGACCTTCTTGTCCTCCCCCGGCACGGTAATACTGGCCAGCTTTACAATGGCCCCGGAGAAGGGGAACAGGACGATCACCTGGAAGATCTTGATGATGGTGTGGGCGTTGGCCACAAACCTGCCGTTGTCCGCCGAGACGGACTGGATCAGACGGATAATGGGCTCCTTGCCCACAAAGAGAATCAAGTAGATCAACAGCGTACCGATGACATTAAACCAAAAATGAATCAGCGCCGCTCTCTTGGCGTCCTTCTTGCCCGGCAGGGAAGCGATCAGCGCCGTGGCGCAGGCTCCGATATTACATCCCAGAATGATATACAGACAGATTCCCAGATCCAGGAAGCCCTGATTGGCCAACAGCAGCACAATACTCACCGTCACGGAAGAACTCTGGATCACCGCCGTGAGCACGGTGCCCACCAGAGTTGCCAGCAGAGGGCTGGTGAGAGATTTCATCAGATTCACCACTTCGGGCACATTCTTCATCTCTGCCATGCCGCTGGACATGGTGTTAAGGCCGGTGAACAGAATGCCGAAACCCACGATTACCTCTGCGAACTTTTTGATTTTTTCCTTTTTGCTGAACATCATGACCAGCACGCCGCAGAGCAGAAACACCGGCGCTATGGCTGACAGATTGAAAGACACCAGCTGAGAAGTGATGGTGGTACCGATGTTGGCGCCGAAGATCACCCCCGCAGCCTGGTACAGATTCATAAGCCCCGAATTCACAAAGCTGACCACCATGGCCGTGCAGGCTGAGGAGGACTGGATAATACCCGTGAAAACAATACCCACCAACATGCCCGTAAAACGGTTGGTGGTAAAAAACTCCAGAATCCGCCGGAGCCTGGCGCCTGCCACCTTCTCAATGGAATCGCTCATCAGGTCCATGCCAAACAGGAAAAGTCCAAGGCCCCCGGCCAAAGATAAGAAAATACGTACATTCATGCGTCTGTTCCCCTCATTCGTATCTACGTCCTACACACAGATACTTCTATTTTAAGGGAAAACAGCCATGCTGGCAATACATTTTTTACACAATTTTCATATTTTCGCGGGCATATTCCCGCCCGGCCTCCATATCGGCCAGAATCTGCGCCCGCAAAGCGTCCACCGAGGGAAAATGCAGTTCCGGTCGGCGGAAGGCCAGAAGCTGTACCCTGATTTCCTCCCCGTAGATTTCCCTGTCAAAATCATAGAGATAGGTCTCCACTCCAGGAAGCCCCCGTTGGGCAACGGTGGGCTTACAACCCACATTGCTGATGGCCCCATAGACATTCCCCCGATACAATACTCTGGAAAAATACACTCCATAGGGAGGCAGCAGTTTATTCACCGGAGGCAGCAGGTTCACGGTGGGCATTCCCAGATCATGGCCCAGCCTGGCCCCATGGCACACCCTGCCTTCGATGGTATAATAATCCCCCAGCAGCTCTGCGACCTCTTTCACTTCCCCGGCCTCCAATCGGCTCCGCACATAGGTGGAACTGACCTCCCGTCCATGGAGCCGCAGTTTTTCAATGGTCTGTACCTCATAGCCATAAAGTTTTCCCAGCCGGCGCAGCAGGGCTCCGTTCCCGGAACCCCGCCGTCCGAAAGAGACATCCTC
>OFHA01001967.1_pt1 | contig 12783 bp, 9 predicted proteins | sample 1521891 | NCBI WGS metagenome assembly OFHA01 (sample SAMEA3504089, study PRJEB24116) | mouse gut metagenome | biome: mouse gut; feature: mouse-associated habitat; material: faeces | place: Denmark | collected 2011 | reverse complement strand
CCGCCTTCTTGTATGCGCGGATGCGGAAGGTATAGCTTTTCCCTTTTTTCAGGCCTGCCTTGGTGTAAGATACGGTTTTCCCTTTGGTGATAACCTTAACTGTTTTGTAGCTGCCCTTGCCGGTCCGCATGGATATTTCATAGCCGTCTGCCCCGGGTACTTTTTTCCATGCCAGCTTTGCCCTTGAGGTTCCCTGTTTCTTTACAGAAAGCAGCTTTGCCCTGGCAGGGGCAGTGGATGCTTTCAGGGAACTGTCCTCCCCGTAAACCCTTTTGCCGCCCGCCTTCCGGTATGGGCGCACCTTTAACGTATATGCCGTGGAGGGCTGAAGGCCGGAAAATGTGCCGGAACCTGCCCTGGCGTCCTTGGCGTCCACGATTTTATTTTTCCGGTACAGGACAAGGCGGCAGCTTACGCCTGCCGTTTTCTTCCATGAAAATTTCAGGGTGGATGAGGACGCCTTTTTCAGTGTTAGGCCGGCCACCTTCCCTGGCTTTTCGGATGTGGGAAGGGAAAGCTCCCTTGCATAAGCGTGGCCGCAGATTTTGCAGGTATAGGTTTCCTGCCCCTTACGGGCCCTGGTAGCTTCCCGCGTGGTTTTTTTCGTGTATTGATGCCCCGGGCAGGATACGGTTACATCCACGGGAAGGTTGGGGATTTCCCGGTAATTTTTGGTATCCTCCGGCACGAATTTCACATAAAACTTGAAAGTCCCCTCTTTTTTCAGGTAAGTGTCCGGCGCCGTCTGCCACACAAACCCTTCCGGGAGGGCAATTTCCCTGACAGCCATGCCGCTGATCCCTGCAAGTCCAGAGGGCAGGGCATAAACGGGTACCGCCTTTTCAATTTCCAAAATGGCCGTACCAAAAAATGGGGCGCAGCCTTCCCGTTCTACTTTATATTTTACTGTATAATTCCCGGCATTTACCATTTCCGGCTGCTCCCTGCCGTAAACGCCTTTTGCGCCTTCATAGGAAATTATGTCGGATGGCTGTGTGCCCTTGACGGCGATTTTCTTGGGCTTCCCATCATAAGAAACCTTGCCCTGCTCCGCAGAAATACCGCTAATTGAAGGGCTGCTGCCAGTATTCCCTCCGGGCTTCTGGCTGTCCCCTTCTGCTGGGAAGCCGTCCCCTTCTGCTGCAGGAATATCCTCTCCTGGTTCTTTTTCCCCGTCTTCCGGCTTCTCCCCATTTGGCGGCTCTTTCCCTTCCTCTGGATTTTCCCCTTCCGGCTCCTTCCCTATGTCTGGATTTTCCTCCTCTGGTTCCTTCCCTTCCTCATTCCCATCCGTTTCCGGGGGCTTTATCTCGGACAATAGGACAAAGGAAATTTTCTGCTTGCCCTGCAGGTTCGGCGTCCCCTGGGGCCAGTAGCGCACCTGCTCCCCTTTCACGGTAAACCCAAAAATCAACTGCCCCTCAGCCAAAGCCGGCTCATAGACAGTCTGCACCGTCCCATCCTGCTCCAGCCTGCATATGCCAGTCCTTGTGTTGAAATAGATTCTCCCGCTTTTCGGTTCCAAATCCAGGTACATATAGCTGTCGCGGTACTGGTTCCACAGCCCAGGCTCCGTAAAAAGAACCGTTTCCTCCGTGCCCAGCAGGGATTCCTTTTTTACCAAATCCACCCCATGGGCGCTCCCGCCATACTTTGCATAATACCAGTTCCCGCCCTGGCAGAAAATCCCGGAGCTTATCTGCTTCCAGAAAACATTCCGGTAAGTGTTGGACGTGGCCTTATGGCCTGCGCTCCAGTTCCCGTGCTGGTGGCTGCTGTCTGATATCACTGTGTCGCTGATCAGGAAATAATCGTGCTTCACCCGCCCAATGCAGTCCCAGATTGGGTCGTCCCAGGTGACGTCCACATGGTACCATTCCCCATCAACAGAAACCATGCTCCACGCATGGTTCATGCTGTTGCTGGTGACAAGCTCGCAGGGGATGCCCAGCTTATTGTCCAAAAGATAAGCGTATGCATGGGAATAGCCGTCGCAGACTGCAAGGCCGCTTACCAGCGCGCCATATGCGGAATGGGAATAGGATGGGAGCTTGCCGTTCTGCCTGCGTTCCTCATCATAAGCGCAGTTCAAAACAAGATAGTCATGGAGCACCAGCGCCTTTTCTGCATCAGACATGGAGGGATCCACCCATTCCAATGCCTGCTCTGCCGCTGCTTCCAGTTCCTGCTGCTGCCGCTGTACATTGGCTTTGGTATCCCGGTAGCGAATATCTTTATACTTTATTACGGTTCCGCTGGCATTATAGTCCCAGCTTACAGAACCTTCCACATAAAACAATTCCGGGTGGCTGTTCAACACCCGGAAGTAAGATTCTTCCGCCTTTTCCTTGGGTATGCCGTACCCTGATACGTCAATGGACGTCTGGAACTGCTGCAGCGCCTGGAGGATATAGCTTTCCAGGTCCTGGCCTGCCCCTGCGGAGCGGCCCTTTGGCGTATCGGCAGTTGGATACTGTTTTTCGGGCTTCTGGTAGAACCTGGGGTCGAAACGGTTTTCGTCTGTGACCGTAAAAGAGCCTGTGCCGCTTCCGTTCCCACTGCCGGGGCTGGAACTGGCATATGCAGTGCCTTGGAATAAAAACAGCAGAAGGCAGAGAATGAGAAAATGTTTGCATTTCCATTTTATAATCTGTTCCATACGGCTTCCTCCCTGTGGGGCTGTCCCTGAATATTGGCTGAACAATGCCTGTTGTTACATCCATACTACCATAGAACTGCATAAAAAGAAACCCTAATTTCTTCCATCTAAGGGCATTTGCACCATACATTCCTTCTGGTAAAAGCAAATCCCATACGCCAAAATATCTTCGTACCCTTCCTGCCTAAGGGCATCTTTGTATTTCTTTTCTTCTATCTGCCTAAGGGCTTCCCTGCAGCCCTTCTCCATTTCTTGGAACCGCTTCACCACTTTGAGTTCCAGTACGACTGCACGGCCGTTCCGGACTTTGGGCGTCTTTAAAATCAAATCTGCACGCCCAAGCCCTGTTTCCCGGTTGGATTGGATGCGGTATTTCCCATTCCGTTTCAGCAGCCCTGCCAAGAACCCATGGTAATAACTTTCCCCATAATCAAAATAGCTGATGGTTTCTTCCAAAAACTTGGAAACTTCCGTTTCCCCAAAACAGTAGCCGTCATACCAATCTTTTACCGTCTGCAGGTTCCCCGCCCGGCCATAGTGTGCCAGCATCTCTTTTACTTCCCTTTCCACAAACCCAAAATACCCGCTGTAATTCCCATTTAAAATGGAATAAACCCTCAATAAGTTGCCTTCTACCTGCGCTTCATGCCTTGCATACTCATCCGCCAATGTTTCCTGCAGGCAATGCATTGCATTTTCATAGGTGGGCTGCTTCGCGGATTTCAACGTTACCATGATTACGGGGTACTGGCACTGTTCCCTGCGGTACTGCTCCCCAGCCGCCCCGATGGCAAGGCCCGAAAACAATTTCCGGTTCTGCTGGTTCTCTTCCTCATCCTTGGTATCCTCGAAATAATAGCGCAGCATGCTTAGGTTCAGCGTTTTCCCAAAGCGGCGGGGACGGGTGAACAGGCTCACTTCCCCTTTTTTGTCCAAAAGCTCCTGAATGAGCAGCGTCTTATCCACGTAATAGAAATCATTTCGCCTGATGTCTTTAAAATTATCCCTTCCAATCGGTAATGGTTTTTTCACCCTTCCTGCCTCCTTTGCCCAAACCTGAGAACCCCATAGGAGCTCTTGGCCTGCGGCATCAAAAAGCGCTATGGGTACGGATGTATGTTTTTACTATACCTTCCTGCCTCTTTTTTGTCAATGTGCTGCCCCAACCATCCCCATTTTCCATCTCATACACCTCGTCGCAGAGCAGGCTAATATCCTCCCTGTTATGGCTTGCCAGCAGGATTACCTTCCCCTGCGCCTTCATCTCCAAGAACAGCTCCCGCATTTCCCCCACCCCTTTCCTGTCCAATCCGTTCATGGGCTCGTCCAGAATCAGGATGCGGGGGTCCTCCATAATGGCCTGCGCAATGGCAAGCCGCTGCTTCATCCCAAGGGAGTATTTCCCCACTGGCCGCCGCAGCCCCGGTTCCAGCCCCACTTTTTCCAGGATGGAACAGAGGTATGCCTTGTCCTTCCTGTTCCGTATGGTATAGAGGAACTCCAGGTTGTGGTATGCGCTCCATTTCCTTAAGAACCCCGGTTCCTCAATGATAATCCCGGCATCCGTCAGCATGTCCAGCTCCTTCCCCATCACCTTGCCCCCTACCCTGATTTCCCCGCTGTCGCAGGCAAGGAACCCGCAGATGCACTTGAACAGCACCGTTTTCCCTGAGCCGTTATGCCCCACGAACCCATAAATGCGCCCGGGCTCGCAGCGCAGGGAGATGTCCTTGAGCACCTCGGTCCCACGGAATGACTTATAAATATGGCTGGCTTCTATTGCCGCCGTTCCCTGTTTCATTTCCATTAAAAATCCCTCCTAATTTATTCCCGCGAGCAATGCGGAAAATAGCCATGCTTGCATGGATATTTGACGAATGCCGCGAGGGCCAAATACCCCGTAGCTTGCTGCTGGGTATTTGGCTTCCTGCCTTTACACATCATCATTTTCCCAGTTAAATTCCACCCGCTTTACTTTATGTAAAATAAAAGCCACCATAAGCCCTGTGCCCACTGTAAGGAAACCCAACATATACGGTACGGACGGCAACCAGTAATACCCTAAATTGGGCGTTGCTATCTGGGCTACCTGCGCCCAGATGGAAGGCACGAAAAATGCCAGCTTATACCGGTTCATGGGATGGGAATTTATGACAAAAAACAAAAGGATAGCCGTTGCCAAAGCCCCTGCCACCGCCAGCACCTTGTTGGAATACAGGCTGATGAAAAACATCAGCGTTCCCAGAAAACCAGAAATAAAAGTGCACAAAAGGACGCAGAGAGCCATAAGCTGCAGCGGCGTATACTCACTGAATATCTCATAAAATATAGGAATATCCAGCCCATATGCCCTCCTTTACATCCTCGCCTTTAATTTCCTGAAAATCCCCCATGCAAGGGCAGCCACAAGCACCGCGCTGACTGCAAAGACAAACAGCAGGCACTGCCACTCCTCCTCAAAGGGCTTATTGTATGCACGGAACACAAGCACGGTGTACATCCCAGGGCCGGTTTTGTCCAGCACTACCTTGTAGATCACCACTGGCAGGATGAACACCGTGACCTTGTTGGTAATATAAAGGGAGAAAAATGCAGACAGGACGGAAAGAATTGCCGCCAAAAACCCTAGCTGCAAGGCATAAAATGCACAGTACCATCCCCGCCCATTCAGCGTAACTTATCTCACCCTCATACACATTACCTCACTCTCAACTTGATATCCCTATTCTACTATATTTTTCCACGATTTTAGGAAAATTCCAAAAATCGCCCGTGATTTTGGTAAAATTGGACTTTTTTGTGCAAAAAATATTCCTTATTTCTTCCATTTTTCTTTTTATTAGGAAATGAGTCCTATACTATTAGAAAACAAAATTTCCATCACAAAATTTTCATATTCTTTTGTCAGTCAAATACCCCTCAGCAAGCTACGGGGCATGACCTAACTTGTTCTTTCCGCCCCAAGGGGCGGGGTATCAGTCCCAATTATGTTATTTTTCTTCCATAATTTTAACACCCCACGCCGGAATTTCAAACTCCTCCCGGCTTTTTATCTCTGCCCCCGACAAAAGCTCTGTGCTATCTGAAAATCTGTATGTAACATTCCTGCCTTCCGCCGAATAATTAAAATAGAATTTTACGGTCTTTCCGAAATCATTCTTCCCCTGCCTTACAATCACAGGAAAGTTTTCATCTGGTATCTGCACCGCAGCGGCCCGCAGTACATATTCCAGAATGCGCCACAATATTTTTTTATCGGTCATGCATCCCAGATAAAAAGCTTTTCCGTTTCCATAGCTGTTTTCCGTTACTGCGGCATATCCGTTCCAATTATAGTGGTCGTAAGATGCCAGTACTTCTGCCCCGTGCGGTATCAAAAGCTCCATAAAAACATCCGCTTCTACTTCTTCTGCGTCTCCGATGATCTTTCCAGTCAGGCCGGTATGCTTTGGAAATGCAAACTGCTGGTATTCCACGCCAAAACACTTGTGCAGAATATGCGGCTGTACCTCATGGCTGACTTTTACATTTTCATCTGCAAAAGCGGTCTTAAACGTCGCTGCCAGATATCCGCCACCCTCTACATACCGAACCAGTTTTTGCAGCAGCTCCTCAGGCGCCGCATACAGAGCCGGCACAATAATTACCTTATATTCATTTAGATTTTCAGACTCTGGCCAGATAAAGTCACACTCCATATTTCTTTCATACAGCACATCGTATATCCAGCGGACCACATCATTATAGCCGATTCCGGCATTTCCTGCCGCTGTTGCCTCAATGCCAAACCATTTTAATGCCGTCAGCGCTTCATTGCTGACCAGAACCGCCACATCATTTTTCTTTTTCAGGTTCATCAGATGGCTGCCAATCTCTGAAAATTCCCTCCCGATGGCACATGCTTCCCGATAAGTGTCATTTTCCTGAAAATCATGGCTGAGTATCCCTTTCCAGTACGTTTCAAATGAATTATGGATAGAATGCCAGTGCCAGTACATCACGCCGTTTGCCCCGGAAGCGATATGGCTGTATGCCTGCAGGCGAAGCTGGCCTTTATAAGGCGTCCATCCCGGGAACCCCTGCGCTTCCGTTTCCAGTATCAGATAGTTGTCATTCTTCAGCGACCTTGCCATATCACCGCCAAAGGCGATCTCTGTTCCTGTCAGTTCATCCTGGCTCGGATGATAAATATCCGCCCCTGTAAGCGTAAGGCATCTGGATGCATGAAAATGGTTTACATCCGGCTGTACCCCAAAAGAATGCCCGCGCCACTCATAGTCAAAGTTATGGGTAATGAACTGGCCTTCCCTGCGGTATTCGTTTACAATGCCTGCCTGCCAGCTTAAAAATTCAGTTACCAGCCCCCTTTGAAACTTTTCAAATTCCGCGCCCAGGCTGCCATTAATTGTGCCCCTTACATCTGGAAAATCCTCCCATGCGTTCACGCGATTGCTCCAGTAATCCAGCCCAAATTCCTGGTTCATCGTATCCAAGTCGTCATGAAACTTCTGCCGCAGATATTTTACAAACTGCTCCTGCACATTTCTCCCCGCCGTGCCGTAATGCTTTGTCTCATTGTCCAGTTGAAATCCAATCACGCATGTTCTGTGCGCCGTGCATTCCATCAGCCTGCGAATCACCCTCTCCGCATAAAACCGGTAAACCGGATGCGTAATGTCCATAATCTGGCGCGGACCATAAATCCCCCTTCCCTTCACTGTTTCCGCCAATATATCTGGATGCGACTTCACCATCCACGTCGGAACTGCATAGGTAGGCGTGCCAATAATCACATGAATTCCGGCCTGCTCCATCGCGTTCATCACGCGTTCTACATGTGAGAAATCAAACACGCCTTCCTGCGGCTCGCAGGTACTCCATGTAGATTCTGCAATCCGGACGGTATTAATACCTGCCTTTTTCATCATTTCAACGTCTTTATCCAGACGTTCGTATGGCATATATTCATCATAATATGCCGCGCCAAAAAGTAATTGTTTCCTATCTTTCTCCATGAATTTCTCCATCAATAGAACCCTCCCGCTTTCTATAAAAAACTATACCATTTCTCTAATGCGACGTTTCTGTAAATCAGCCAAAATTGCAGGATATTCCTTATCCAGTTTATAAAACAGGAGAATTAAAAACTGCACAGCAGTCAACAGAATCGGTACGTATATATAAGCTGCCTTGATGGACATAATTGCGCCGGCAGTCTGTGTTGCCGCGGTGCCGACATACCCTCCAATGTTAAGTATAATGCTTAGAATCAGAACACTGAGACCATTGCCTATTTTCTGTCCAAAGCTTGCCGCACTATTCACCAGCCCTTCCGTGCGGATGCCGGTTTTCCACTCACCATATTCAATCGTATCTGTTACCATAACAAACTGACATGCTGATACGCCTGCATTTCCAATCCCCCGAAGCACACAGCCTGCAATCAGAAGCTGCATGGATTTCGCTCCAATGCCCATAATCGCATATCCGACCGCCATAACGACAGCCCCTGCAAGCAGGACATTGCGTTTTCCAAATTTCTTAACAAGCGGTGCAATAAACGTAACCATACATATAATCTGGGTTAACTGAAATGCCACGCCGAATGTCCCAACCAAGTCACTGCTGCCAAGCACCTGCTTTGTATAATAAGCTTCCGCAGAATTGCTCACACCCTGCACAACGAATATTAAAATAAGGTTGATGGTAGCAATAAACCAGTATTTATTTTTCAGCAGCGCCTTGAATCCCTGAGAAATGGGTACAGAATCCTTTTTCGTTTCCGTTGCCTGCACACGTTCTCTTGTAAATAGAAATGTAATCATAAAAGTTATAATTTCAAGGGCTCCGAATACAACAAATGTAAGCGTCCATGCCCTTGGATTTATCTCTCCGCCAAAGAACCGGACAACCGGCATGGTACATGTCTTAATAAATAAAGTACCAGAAGTAGCCAGAACCATACGAAAAATGGCAAGTACAGACCGTTCATACTGATCCTGTGTCATCAAAGCCGTCAATGTGGCATATGGCAGGTTAATTGCTGTAAACAATACTGTAAATGCAAGGTTATAGCTGAAAAATATGTAAACCAGCTTTGCCGTCACACCCCATCCAACCGGCACCGCAAACAGCAGTATATTACCGATTGCATACGGAATTACAAGCCTTAAAATCCAGACCCTGGCTTTTCCGTACCGTGATTTGGTCCGGTCAATAATGACACCCATAATAAGGTCGCTGACACCGTCAAACACCTTGGAAGCCGTCATAATCAGCCCGACCGCTATTGCATTGACTCCCACTACATCAGTGTAATACAGCATCAGATAAACGCCCATGGCAGAGTATAAAATGTTACTGGAAAAATCTCCAAATCCATAAGCTACGCGTTCTCCAAATGTCACTTTTGGAGACGCATTTTCATTTGTAAATTTTTGGAACATCTTTTCATCCTCCTGCTTTCTTATTTCTGATAATAAAATTACCAAAGATGTTCCAAAATATATATCATTCATTTTTGTATATTATCATTTATTTTTGTTGTTTTCTATTTGAAATGTCCCATATTTTTTTCTGTATTTTAAAGGACTCATTCCGGTCTGCTCCCTGAATGCCTGTCCAAAATAGCTTTGTGAACAAAAAGACAGGTAATTTGCGATTTCTTTTACATCATATTCTGAATAGCGGAGCATATTTTCTGCGAGGCGTATTTTTTCATGGCGTATATACTGCTGAATCGTAACCCCTTCCGTCTTATGGAACAAATTTGACAAATAACTGGCATTCACTCCAATCTGACCGGCAATGTTGCCAATCACAATCTCATCATGCAGATTCTGGAAAATATAATTCTTAGCACGCTCAATCAGTTCATTTTTCTGCCTGTTTTTTTGAAGCTTTGCAACCTCCGCCGCATAATCAAATTCCGCCTGCCGCATCATTGCGTCAATCTTTACCGGGCTGTCCATTTCTTCTATCTGCAGAATATACCCATCTACCATGGAAAATGCCTCCTCAGGAAGCATCCCTCCTTCTATGGCCGCCCGTGATGCCAGCGTAATTACACAAACTGCAATATTTTTTGCCTGGCGTATCTGATTTTTGGACAGCTGACCGACCTCTCCTCTGTACGTTTCTTTCAGGCTCTTTGAGAGTTTCTCAAAATCGCCGTTTCTGATACTGTCCAGCTCCCTGACTTCCTGGTCATATGGATTATGCGGTATCCCCCACTCCTGGCGCTCGAAAATAACAGTTGAAATGCTCTTCATGGCATTTTTGACATCGTCTTCCTTTAATTCATTTTTGCGCCATAAATCGTCCAGAGACATTTCTTCACCCGTCAAAAAATGATGAAACATTAAAACGGCTGAACCAAAAACCTTCATCTCACAATACGCCAGCTGAAACCCCGCCTTTTGACTGATACCATGCTTTTGTACCACGTAGTTATTCAGTTCCCGGCTTGGCTTTTCAATACTTACAGGACCTACCACAATTTTATCTGCTCCATCCGAAAAAACTGCATAATAAATCAATGTATGCTCACAAAATAAAACTGGGCAGTCCATGATTTCCCTGTCAAAAATCTGCTTCCGAAAACCTGCATCCCTTATCACCGGATTCATGGCATCTGCTTTGTCACCAAAAGATTTTCCAATTTTTCCATCTGCATGAATACAGCAAATATAGCAATGCAGCATTCTTACCATCTGATTACATATATACACAAGATTCAACGGTATTCCCCCTTTCCCACAAAACTTTCCTTACTTCCTTGCCGTCAATATAAATCGGAAAATTAAACTCTATCGACTTCAACGGCATTTTCGATTCCCCACTCGGATATATCTGAATTTCTTTAATGAGGTATGTGATAAGGTTTTTCTTCTCCTCATCACTCATTATAGCATATAACTTTCCAAAGTTCTGCATGATTTTGTAAACATTGTCAAGCGTGATGGCTTCCATCTCAATGGAGCTTTTTCTTAATTTGGCATCTTCAATGCGTTCCTCCAACTCCACCATCGTATCGTACAAAGCATCAAGCCTTAATGTCATATCGTGGATTTTTCTTTCACGGAATCGGGCATCGACAGGAAGATTGTCAATCTCATTTTCCAGACGTGCTTTATTCAAATCCACCTCTTTCAGCTTGTTTTCATAATTGGCAAGTTCTTTATCTACAACACTTGTATCTGTCTGCACTCCAATCCGCTTTTCAATCTCTTTTGCAAAATAGGCATCGCTTACAAGCTCTCTTACCGCTTCTACTACAAGCGGCTCAATGTCTATTTTCCTTAAAGATGCCTTGTAGTCACAATGACGCCCCCGCTCCTGCTTATTTCTTCCGCATATATAATAGTAGACTTCCTTATATGTGCCGTCTTTATTTGTCCATGCGTGTTTATTCGTATACATCGAACTGCCGCAAAGAGGACATTTCAAAACACCCGTCAGAAGATGCGACCTTTCTTTGCCGATTCTCGACGGCTGCTTGATTCCTGTTGCTAAACGCTTCGCATGGACTTTCTGCCAGAGTTCCTCACTGACAATCCCCTCATGCTGCCCGTCCTCTAAGATATAATCATCTGTATGGACTTGTTTGTATTCATTCTTCGTTCCTTTCACTTTCTCCCGTGTTCTTCTGCCATATGCAATTTTTCCGCAGTAAACAGGATTGTCTAATATCTGCCGTATTAAATGGCTGCTCCATGTTTCTAACTTTCCATTCTGGCGGGGTATCTTCTTTATCCCTTGCAGATTAAGATATTTTGCAACTCCCCCAAGCCCTATATCTGAATTTCCAAACTTATCAAATATAATTCGGATTGCTTCGGCTTCTTTTTCCTCTATTAAAAGATGGTTGTCTTTCAGATAATACCCATATGGGGCAAAACCGCCGTTCCAACCGCCTTGCCTTGCTTTTTCCCTGCGTCCGTTCATAGTCTGCTCAATGATATTTTCCCGCTCAATCTCGGCAACCGCCGACAGGACAGATATGAGCAGCTTTCCGCTTGTCTGGGATGAGTCAATCCCCTCTTCAATGCAGATAAGGTTTATCCCATAAGACTGGACAAACTCCAATGAATTTAGAATATCTGCCGCATTTCTCCCAAAACGTGAAAGTTTATAGACAAGGATATACTCTATTTCCAATCCGTTTTTTATGTCGGACAGCATTTTCTTAAATGCGGGTCGCCCCTCGATTGACTTCCCTGATTTTCCTGCATCTTCGTAGATGCCGACAACCTCCATTTCCTCACGGTCTGCAAACCGTTTCAAACTATTTTTCTGCCCCTCAAGGCTGTATCCGTCAACCTGCATCTCGGTACTTACTCTTGGATACAGAACACATTTCTTTCCTTCCCTGTTCATTCTAACACCTCCGATAATTTTGGAAAATGCGGTATGTAAAGTTGCGTAAGACTACGCAACACAATCCAGTTCCTGCAAAACAAATCTTCCGTATTTTTCAACTGCCTGCACCATAGCTTTTATAAAGACATCAAAGTTTTCTGCTTCGTTGGCTTCATTCTTTTGTTGTTCCGCATTATGAAATTCTTTGACATTTTCCATCTGTCTACCTCCGCAAAGCTTAACGGCTGTATGCCATAAATTATATGGATACAGCCGTTATTTGACTAATGTGCAAATCCTCCCATTTCCACTAATTCGCACAATTATTTTCCAAACCATTTTTAAGTGAAATGCTAATGGCAAGAGCCTTATCAACCCTTGCCATCGTTTCAGTCGGCATCATCCCCATATACTGTTTCAGCCTTTTCTTATCTACTGTACGGATTTGCTCAAGCAGTACAACGGAATCCTTATCAAGCCCCTCAAAATCATTTACTGCGGTATGTGTCGGCAATTTTGATTTTGTCTGCACCCTGCTCGTAATGGCTGCGATAATGACCGTCGGGCTGTGCCTGTTTCCCATATTATTGGAAATGATAAGTACGGGTCGTGTGCCGCCCTGCTCCGAACCGACAACGGGATTAAGCTCTGCGTAGTAGATGTCGCCACGCCTGATTGTTCTTTCCATATTCTTTATAACCTCCATCTGGATTTAGGCAGGAATACCCTGCCTATGTAACAGCCAGACGCAAGGAAGCATTTAA
>OFHA01001964.1_pt1 | contig 12798 bp, 10 predicted proteins | sample 1521891 | NCBI WGS metagenome assembly OFHA01 (sample SAMEA3504089, study PRJEB24116) | mouse gut metagenome | biome: mouse gut; feature: mouse-associated habitat; material: faeces | place: Denmark | collected 2011 | reverse complement strand
GACATAACGGTGTAGTCCCTGTTTTTTTCCACTCGGAATACTGCCATGTTATCAGCCCCTTTCGTCTGTAATTGGGATAAAAAAAGACGCTCATTTCTGAACGTCTGATTTTGCAGGAATGGTTGTCCTGCATGGGTTTTTATTCAATTTTCAGTTTTTAAGTGTACATTACCTTTTTGTCTGCTGTTCCTAAACCTTGATTTTATCGGGTTTCTTGCAAGTTACGTTATCTAACCTCATCTTTTGACAGGCCAGAATTTAAACGGATGATGGCCGACATTGAAGCGGGAAATGTGAATTGCGTGATAGTGAAAGATTTGTCCAGATTGGGACGAGATTATATTGAAGCCGGGCGGTTTATTCAAAAGACCTTCCCGGCTTTTCATGTGCGCTTTATTGCCATAACAGACCATTTTGACAGCCAGACAGCAGACATGAATACAAAATCCCTTGTCCTTCCTGTAAAAAATTTTATCAATGATTCTTACTGCAGAGATATTTCAGGGAAAGTAAAGAGCCATCAGCGGACAAAGCGTGAGCAGGGGAAATTCATAGGGGCTTTTGCCGTATATGGCTATCGGAAATCGGCAGAGGATAAATACAAACTTTGCCCAGATGATTATGCTGCGGAAATTGTAAGGAAGATATTTGCATGGAAACGGGAAGGAATGAGTACGCAGGCAATCGCGCAGAGATTAAATGAGTTGGGAATACTTTCGCCGTTGGAATATAAAAAATCCCTTGGTGAAAAGTTTTCAACGGGATTCCGTACCAATTTAACGGCAAAATGGTCGGCTGTGGCCGTAAAAAGAATATTGACGAACGAAATATATACAGGAGTTATGGTTCAGGGAAAATGTGAGAAAGTAAATTATAAAGTAAATAAGACAGTTGCAAAGCCGCAGGAAGAATGGATCCGGGTAGAAGGAACCCATGAGGCGATTATTTCCACTGAGGACTTTGAAATAGTACAGAATCTTTTGAAGGTTGATACGAAAGCAAAAGCAGGTTCATCATGCTCCCATCTTTTTTCTGGACTCTTATTTTGTGGGGACTGCAAAGAACCCATGACCCGGAGGGTAAACCGTTATAAAGATATTTCAAAAGTGTATTTTATATGTTCCACGAGAAATAGAGGAAAGGGGTGTACAAGACACAGTATTCTGGAGGATGAATTGAAAGAGATTGTGTTTCAGACCTTACAGGTACATGTATCTGTATTTTTGGATGTGTGCAGCCAGTTGGAACATATTCAGGAGATGGAGGTGAATTTTGAGGAAGTAGCCAGATTCGACAAAGAGATCGAAAGGCTTCATAAAGAACAAGATAAATACATGGAGCTGCGTGTGGGACTGTATGAAGATTTAAAGTCAGGGCTGATTACGGAAACAGATTTGAGAAATTTCCGTGCAATCTATGAGAAGCAATATGAGGAAACAAAAGACGCTTTACAGAAGCAGGAAGAAATGATTAAGCGGCTCTTTCGCAACGGTGTTGCATCCGGCGTCAGATTGGAAAGGTTTAAAGATGTTATGAAACTGACGACGCTTGACAGGGATACGCTTTTGTGTTTTGTGAACAGGATAGAAGTATTCGAGGAGAAAAAAGTCTATGTGGAATTTCGGGGAAAAGAGGAATTTCATAAGATGTTAGTCCTGCAGGAATATAGCTTATCCAAAGCCGCAAAGCGGATTTAGCGGATTTCCCATAGGAAAGACGCATATCCCGCAGGGATGATAAGCTAACGAGGAAAAATGCATGGCAGTTTTTCGAGTTTTATAATGATGGAAAGGATGTGACGGTGTAAATGGCAAGAACATCAAAAAAAGCGAAGGAAATACAGCAGTCTGTAAAAATGGCGGAGTGTATCTGGAACGCCGGCATTTATGCCAGATTATCCGTGGATATGCATGACCGGAAAAATGAATCCATAGATACACAGATTGAGATTGCAAAAGAGTATATTGGGAAATCTGAAAATATTGTGCTTGCAGAGTGCTATACGGATTTAGGAAAAACCGGAACAAATTTTGAACGTGAGGGATTTGAAAAGCTGATGGCCGACATCCGGCGGCATAAGATTAACTGTGTGATTGTAAAAGATTTCTCAAGATTTGGACGTAATTATATAGAAACAGGAAACTACATAGAGAAAATCTTTCCATTTTTTAATGTCAGGTTTATTTCTGTGTCTGATGGGTATGACAGCCACCGGACACAGGGGGAAAACGATGTCCTTATGATTCATCTGAAAAATGTGGTGAATGAACTGTATGCCAGAGATTGTGCAGAAAAAGTAAGGACAATTAAAAGGTCAAAGATGGAGCAGGGCTGCTATGTGGGAGGAGTTCCCTCCTATGGTTATCATGGCAAGTGGATCAATGGGAAGAAGGTTCTTTTTCCAGAAGAAGGCGCATGCGATGTAGTAAGAAAGATATATCATCTGTTTGATGAAGGGAAAGGAATCAGACAAATTATTTTATGGCTGTATGAGCAGCATGTTCATAGGCCCAGTGAATACAAAAGGGTCGGGCATGTATATAGTGAAGAAGGAGAATTGTTGAAACAATGGTCGGATCAGACAATAAGAACAATTCTCACAAACCCTGTGTATATCGGTACATTAGTGCAGATCCGGGCAGGCGATAAGATTTACCGCAACGGGGAAAGGCATCATATTGAACCGGATGAAGTGGTTGCGGTAGAGCATACCCATGAACCGATTATCAGTGAGGACTTATTTTACCGTGTTTCAACTAAGATGGAAGAAAAAAGAAAGGCAGAACTGCAGAAGAAAAGACTGCCCGAAGATACTTTGCCGGAGGATATTTATAAGGATTTGATTTATTGCGGCGAGTGTGGTGGAAAACTGAGAAGAATATGTGGATTAAATAAGAAATCCTATCAGGTATCCATAAGGTCATATTCTTATGGATGCCCGAAGATACAGAGAATTGATGCGTTAAAATGCGACAGCCATTTTATATCATTCCATGCACTCAATCGGATTCTACTGGAAACACTGCGAAAAGAATTTCATCTGTCAGGAGTCCGTATGAAAACATTGGTAGATTATAACAGGAAACAGGCAGAACAAAAAGAAAAAAATGCAGAAAAAAGAAAGGGAGATATTCAGGCACGTATCCAGGATTTGGATATTGAAATGAGTTCCATTTACATACAGTACAGAGCAGGCAGAATAGACAAGGAAGCATTTCTGAACTTGAAAGTAAGCAGGGAAACAGAAAAAAGCAATCTGATAAAGGAGTTGTCAAAACAGGAAATCAATGTGCAGCATATCAGAAAAGAAGCAGAAGAAATGAATCAGTTTATCCGCTGCCTGTGGAAAGGGAAGGATAGTACAGAACTTGACAGTCAGGCAGTGCGCTGTCTGGTGAAAAAGATTACCGTCTATAAAGACAGACGTGTGGAGATATTATTCAATTTCAGTAAAGAGCAGATAGAACGGTGCAGGAAGGAGGCGCATGGCAGATGAAACGTAAAACGGTGATTGCAATTTATATGCGTTTATCCCAGGATGACGGTGATCCTAATGCAGAGAGCAACAGCATTGTGAATCAAAGGCATCTGCTATATTCCTATGTAGAAAAGAATTTTGAGGACTATGAGCTTTTGGAATTTCAAGATGACGGATATACGGGAGCTAATTTTTCAAGGCCAGGCGTTTCAAAACTGTTAGAGAGGGTAAGGAATGGAGAAGTAGACTGTATTATCGTAAAAGATTTATCCAGATTTTCCAGAGATTATATTGAGATTGGTGCATATCTGGAACAGATATTCCCATTTGCCGGGGTAAGGTTCATTGCAGTGAATGACAGGTATGACAGCAACCGGTTCAAGGGGGACGTGGCAGGACTTGACACATCCTTTAAGAATCTTATGAATGATCTGTATTGTAAGGATATATCTGTAAAAGTGAAATCAGCGCTGAAAATGAAAAAAGAAAATGGGATCTATGCAAATGGCAGTTGTACGTTTGGCTATCGCAAAGACCCAAAGGACAGGCATAAGTTATTGATTGACGAAGAAGAAGCCGTTATTGTAAGAAGAATATTCCAAATGACTTTGGATGGCATATCTTCACATAAAATCGCACAGACATTCAACGAAGAAGGTGTAAAAACACCGATAGAATATAAAATAGAACGGAGGATTGCGACCATGACGCCTAAGGGCAAAAGATTTGAGTGGAGTGGTTCTGCCATCTGCCAGATGCTCCGGAACGCGACTTATGTTGGGGATATTGTGTATGATAAATATGAAACGCCGGAAGTCAGCGGCAAATCAAGATTAAAGCCACGGAGCGAATGGAAAGTCTTTCGGGATCACCATGAAGCAATCATTGACCGTGATACGTTTGAGTATATCCAGAAAAGCAGGGGAGTGAAAAATGCTGTGAAGCATAAACGGCATCCTTTGATTGGCAAGATGGAATGTGGGTATTGCCATAAATCATTGAAAATCGAACACACGAAAAATCCATATTTCTTCTGTGGAAATAAATATGTGACACAGTATGAGGGGTGTGTGGATCGGATCAATGTGCAGTTTTTGGAGGAATATCTGTTATTTCGCCTGCAGGAAGAAGCAGAGCGGCAAGCAGATCTGTACGCTGTCTGCATGGAAGTAAAGAATAGGATGGGGCAGGAACTGGAAGTATTGTATGAGAGAAAAAGGCGGGAAAATGAAAAGCTGAAAGATTTACAGACAGCGCAGACTTCTATATACGAACAATATGTATTCAAAGAGAAGAACAGGGCTGATTATATAGAGGAAAAGAGAGAATTTGAAAAGCAGGAAGATCATTGCATAGACTTGATAGATGATTTAGAGAAGCGCATAAAAACACTAAGAGAGAGGGTTCCTGAATCAGGGGCGGATGTATATGAATATCTGCAGAACCATAGTTTTACGGAGCTTACCCAGGAAGTAGTGGATAAATTTGTAAAAAGGATTGTGGTTTATGATGAACGGAATTTAGAGGTGGAATGGAAGTTTTCAGAGGATTTGCCGGAGAAAGTCCGAGAGTATCAGCTTGCACATCTGCAACACCAGATAAAGGATAAAATTGGCAATACTGTGACACACACTGTATGAAATTGAGAATTTTTTATGAAAATGCGTCAGTTTGAATAAAAAAGATAAAAAAACTCCTTTGCACACTCTTGACATGAAAGGGAATTGTAGAAGGGAATGATCCGTATCTGTATGGAGAAAAAGTGAAAGCCTATCTGATCAGGGGTGCAAAGCACCTGCCTATTTTGCAGGAGTATCCCAACCCACAGCTTGGCTGGGGCGTGCTGTGCTTACGGGACAGCCTGCCGGGATAGTTTGTGTTCCAAAGAAAAATGCCATATAGATCCAGCAAAGATTGAGGTTTGAGATTTGTTGGATCTATATAGTTATTATAGGGAATGTTGTATTTCAAACATTTTTCTATAAGATGTACGGATGGGGGAGTCAGGATATATCATTAGACATATTTTGTAAACTAAAGTATAATATTGGAAAAATAATGTGCAAAGGAGAAAGGCGATGGGGTATCAGGAGAATAAAATATGGAAAAGATTAGAGGAGATCTGTGTCAATTCTAGCGAACTGGGAAATATTATAGAAATGTGTGACAGCGCCATTGAATTGGTGAAAACAATCAGAGATACATTTCCAGATTATACTTTACATGACGAAACGCATATTTGTAATGTAATCAACTGGATGGAGCAGATTCTGGGTGACTCTGGGATTGAGATGTTATCGGCCGGAGAATGCTCCATGCTGATTTTAGCGGCATGTTATCATGATGTCGGTATGTGTTATACGAAAGAGCAAAGAGAAAAGGAACTAAAAAGCCACCGTTTTACAGAGTATCTTGAGAAAAATCCCAAGGAATATTTAATGGTAAAAAGGAGTAAAGAAACTGGCGAAGAGATTCCCAAAGGAATTCAAATAGAGTATTTCAGAAAGATACATCCTCAAAGAGTAGATGAATTATTACCTGAGAACTGGGAAATAAATACGGTAAGAAGAGATAAATTAGCAGCAATTTGTAAAAGCCATGGAGAGAAGATTGAAAGTTGCAAAGACGAATTACTATATGATGGATTTCTGGAAACGGATCACGTTTTGTGTGCAATATTGCTGAGGCTGGCAGATGTTCTGGACTTTGATATGAGCAGGGCGCCCCATATTTTATATGAATTTCAGAAAATAAGTACAACTGGAAATCCATCAGCAGAGACAGAATGGAAAAAGCATCAGGCATCAAATGGATTCAAGCTGATGCAGGAAAACAGAACGCTGGTCTATCGCGCCGTTTGTGAGGATATGCAAGATGAGTATACGATAATGAATTTCTTGGATTATGTAGATGAAGAACTGGAAAACTGTAGTTTAAAATTAAAACAATACGGTCATGCAAAGTGGAAGTCGATAAATATTCCCAAGAAAGCTGAAAGATATATAGAAAGGCGGGGATATCAGACCGGAGAATATCGCTTAACACTGGAAGCAGACAATGTATTAAATTTGTTGATGGGAGACGATTTATACAGCGCGGATGTAACCTTTATCAGGGAGCTGCTGCAAAATGCATTAGATGCTGTGAGGGCAAGAAGAGCGGTGGATTACAGATGGAACTGGGAAGAAGAGAACCAGATAATAGTAAGCGGTTGGAGTGACAAAGAGGAAAATCAATGGTTTAGGATAGATGATTCAGGGATAGGTATGGATGAACCGGCGATTATGAATTATTTCCTCAGGGTTGGGCGTTCTTATTATCAGTCTGATGAGTTTAAGAAATTAAAGTATGATAATAAAAAAAATTATGATTTTACGCCCATAAGCAAGTTTGGAATTGGAATTCTTTCTTGCTTTTTGAAAGGAGACCGTATGGAGGTCAGTACGAGGCGCTTCAACAGCGGTGAAGGTATTCGTTTTTCTATGAAAGGAACGAAAGGCTATTATAGCCTTGCAGTGGAAGAAAAGGGTGACCAGGGAACGTCTATGCCATGTGCAGATGTTGAGGAAGTGGAAAATTTTCGTCAGAGTGTCGGCACCTCTATTGCAGTCAGGATAAAGGAGCCCCTTTCAAATAATATTGGAAGCTCGCTAAAGTCATATCTATGTTATCCAGATGTTCCAGTTTATTATAAAAAAGGAGCTGAGACTTTTTCATTCCCGACCGAGCAGGAATTAATGGAGTTTGTGAGGAAAAAGAAAGAGATAAAGATTCCGCTTCCAGAGGAATTTCTCCGGGAACTCTGTGCTAAAATGCCGGAAATAATCTGGGAGGAACCTCCCTATATATGTATGACATGTGTTCCACTTGATGAAATATCACAATCGCCTTTTATAAGCGGAGCCAAATTTACGATTGGCATCGTAGAAAAACATAACGAGTTACAGTCGATGGTGATCGATGGGGTGAAGATTCAACAGGAATTAGTGGTAAGCCTGAAGATTACCAAAAGTTTAATTGAAGTTCAGATGATTTGCACAACTGTCGATTCCTGCCATGATATGATAGGATTGACAGAGTTTGAACATTGGTATGGTGATCGGAATGATTATAAGGATTTAAAGAATCTTTTCCTTAGGATAAATTCAGATGAAGTCCATGTAGAGGCGGCTATTTCCTTTCTGGTAAATGAGGATTTAAATAAAGCCATGGAACGATTTATTCTGCCAAGATGTGATTCTGGAGCGAAATATATCAATAATAACAGAGTCGACAAAGCATATAATGGAATATGTGTTGAAACGGCATGGGAGAATGCTTATGGATTTGAGGAAAGCTGGTTTGAGTATACAGTTCTTCTGTTGTCAGGGGAATTCCAGCCTGCTTTGGGAATCAGCAGGGAGAATGTGCGGTGGTTCCCAATGAAAGCGGCAGGTTACATAGAATTAGTGGGAAGAAAAATTTTAGCAACGGATTGGGCTGTCAGTATCCCTCTTATTATGGGAATATGGAATACGGCAGATTTACAGACTTGCTAGATGATGCAGAGTTTTGTTTACAAGCTGAAAAAATATTGGAATGCAGATCTGGAGTGAGTATCAAAGATATGAAAGATAAAATGGCTTTATCATCTGGAAAAGAAGAAATAGCCGTTACCGGATTCTGGGATATATTTTATGATTACGATGAACCCCGATTATATTTTCTGAAAATTTTTAAGAGAGTATTATTGCAAACAGAGTTTGAAATAAGCTGGGATTTTAACAGGAATGGAGCGATAGGATATTTTATAACAGGAATGCGGAAAACTCCTGTCTCAGCGGTGGAAAGAGAGTTTTTGCCGATGACGTTTGTCCATTCTTTCAATAACAATACCACACTATTAACCAATGCAGATAACATGGGCAGATGCGCATTGAACGCAGAACATCCGTTTTCAGCTTGGCTGATGAAGAATGCAGAGTTTTTAGCAATACGATACAAATCACTTTGGAAAAGGATAAGGAAAAATATTTGTCTATTGGATTCAGAACATATGAAAACAGAAATTCATAATTTCTTGAAAGAAATCCAGAAGAGAGGAGAAATATATATACCAGATAATGTTTGGGTAAAGGATGAAGACTTTTTAGAACGATTTTAGTAAATAGTTTCTGTTATACTAATTCCGCTAATGCACGAAGAAAAGATTCCATTACGGTCAAAAAGAGAGGAATTCCAAAGAAAATTATGGTTTATCCGGCAATGTGGGCTGAACCCCTCGAAGAGGGTGTGATACATATTAGCGATTTCTGTATTAAATATGCACAGCCTTATGCAGTTCAGAAAATTATTGAAAATTTTGGATATAAGTAGTTTATGGATTAGAAAGATTAAGATAGAAGTAATAAAGCTGCCATAATAAGGATAGGTGATTTTATGGACAAAAAAATTCAGATTAGAAACAGTACTGTTGATTTTCTTGTATTTACAGAACAGAATGGGGAAGATGGTATAGAGGTCAGGATTCATGATGAAGATGTGTGGCTGACACAAAAGAGTATGGCTCAGCTTTTCGACTGCTCAACAGATAATATTAGCTTACATTTGAAAAATATTTTTGCCAGTGGAGAGCTGAGTCCAGAAGCAGTTACCGAGAAATCCTCGGCAACTGCTTCTGATGGTAAAAAATATAGGATGAAATTTTATAATCTTGATGCGATTATCTCTGTGGGTTATAGAATTAATTCGATTCGTGCAACCCAATTCAGGCAGTGGGCAACGAAAGTATTGAAAACTTTTACTATTCAAGGGTATGTGCTGGATAAAAAGCGTCTTGAAAATGGTCAGATATTTGGTGAGGAATATTTTGAGCATTTGCTTGATGAAATCAGGGAGATTCGCGCAAGTGAGCGAAAATTTTATCAAAAGATAACAGATATCTATGCGACAGCAGTGGACTATTCGCCTACGGCAGCTACTTCAAAAGTTTTTTTTGCTATGGTGCAGAACAAGCTGCATTATGCAATTCATCAACATACGGCTGCAGAAGTAATTGCAGAGCGTGCAGACCATAGAAAAGAGCATATGGGATTGACCTCCTGGAAAAATGCCCCAACGGGTAAAATAGTGAAAGCAGATGTAAGTATTGAAAAAAATTATTTGACGAGTGAAGAATTGCAGGATTTAAACCAGTTTGTTACTATGTATCTTGACTATGCAGAAAGACAGGCGAGGCGGAAGATTCCCATGACAATGGAAGATTGGGCGAAAAGACTGGATATATTTCTTGAATTCAATGAGGAAGAAATATTGAGAAATAAAGGAAAGGTATCTGCTGAAATTGCCAAAAGTTTTGCAGAAAGTGAATTTGAAAAGTATAGAGTTATTCAGGATGGGTTGTATCAAAGTGATTTTGATAAATTATTGTTGGGAATTGAAAATGGAGGGTAGGAAGATTTTAGTTTTGAAAACAACTTAGCAATAACTTCCCATCAATTTTTACTATACTTAGCAATTATTTTCCATCACCCTAACGAAGTTATGCGGGGTTGCGGACTTTTGGCCTCTAAAAAGTGAAAAAAGTTCGTGACAATTACTTGACATCAACGGGCTGGGGCGTGCTGTGTCTGAGGGACAGTTTGCCAGGGTGAAAAGTAAAATGATAATTTGCTGAATGTGATATAAGTACAATTATTTTTTACAATTTGGAGTTAAGTTATTCAACAAATAATGTCATTATTTGTCGAATCAGACTGTAGACAAAGCCCCACTTTTGCATGATTTTGCTATTATTAGAACCGCTTTTCTGCTATAATAAATAACAGAAGGGCGGTGTTTTTTATGATGACGAAAAATGCAGATAAGAAAAGAGAACAGATGCTGATGTTCTGCATGGATGACATAGTACCCCAGAATCACATGCTTCGATGGATTGATAAAGCCATTGATTGGAACTTTATTTATGACTTAGTAGAAGAAAAATATTATCCTGATAACGGACGACCCAATATGGACCCAGTTATGCTCATAAAAATCCCATTTATATCAGTACCTCTATGGAATAAAAAGCATGCGGCAAACAATGAAAGAGATTGAAGTAAATGTTGCCTATCGCTGGTTTCTGGGATTGGATATGATGGACCCAGTTCCTCATTTCTCCACATTTGGAAAAAACTATACGCGCCGTTTTAAAGACACCGACCTTTTTGAACAGATATTTTCCAGGATTCTTGAAGAGTGCATGAAGTACAAGCTTGTAGATACCAACCAGATATTCGTTGATCCCACGCATGTAAAATCTTGTGCTAATAGTAAAAAAATAATGAGAAAAGTTACCCATGAACAGGCTCTTTGGTATGAAGATGAGTTAAAAAAAGAAATCGAGCAGGATCGCCTGGCTCCAAAGCCGTTTTTAAGGGCATATGGCGTATCTTATTCCTCAGCTTCCACGCCTTTTCTCAGCCCCGGGGAAACAAGCAGGCTGACCGTATCCTTGATGCCACACATATAAGAGATGTCGGCATAGCTCTGGTTGGATGATAAGGTACATGCCACATAATCGTTTATTACCTTTTTCTGCCCTTTGGTTAGGTCAAGATTCTCGTACCGTTTCTCCAGTTCCTTTTCATCCCTGCGGTCATTGAGATAGATTTTGTTTGCCCACGCTAAAGCATCCCTGCTGCGATCCATGAAATTCCCCATGCCTTTCTTAATTAAGTCTTCAATCAGCTTATTCATTTGCGTCTCCTTTCGATGGTTTATTTCACAAATGTACCCGTGTTCTTTTTTTCACAGACTGTAAAAGGGCGATAAAAAAGGCGTAAAAAAACAGACTACCCGGCTGAAAACCGGGCAATCCGTCTGTTAAGGTGAAGAGTAGTAAGCTAGGTAGTGTAAATAAGTTTGTGTTTTTATGCCAGTAGCAAAGGGACAAATTCGACAGATTATCTCAAAAAACAACTTAAACAGCGTCATTGATGCCTATGCCTTGCCAAGGGACAGTTTCAAGGACACCCTGCAGGAACTCATGGAGGCAGAGATGGACGCCACCCTCGGCTACCCAGATTGACGTGCCCAGGGACCGGAATGGGGAATCCGAGCCGAAACTGGTACCGAAATACCAGCGGGACATCTCCGGCATCGAGGAAAAGGTGATTTCCCTGTATGCGCGGGGCATGGGCACACGGGATATCCACGACCAGCTGAACGGCCTGCATAACCGGGGCGTGAAGGATGTGCTGTCCTCCTGCGTGGACGGCCTGCCGGGGTTTAAAGGTGCCATACAGGCGGTATTCCCCAAAGCGGGGATACAGCGGTGCGTCATCCATATGCTGCGCAACCCATCCAAATATATCAGTTACAAAGGCCCCAAGAAATTTGCTTCCGACTTCAAGGCAGTTTACAATGCCCCAAGTGAGGCAGCAGCCCTTGCAGAACTGGAAAGCGTGGAAGGAACATGGGGTAAGAAATACCCATACGCTATCAGCAACTGGGAGGGCAACTGGGAAGATGTCAGCTCCCCCTTCCAGTTCCCGGATGACATCCGCCGGGTTATGTACACCACGGACATTATAGGAGGGCTGAACCGCCAATACCGGAAAGCAACCAAGACAAAGAGCGTGTTCCCCAGCGATACACCGTTAGAAAAGATGCTGTTTCTGGCAAGCAGAAATGTAACAAAGAAATGGACGCAGAGATACCGCAACTGGGACCAGGTACTGGACCAGCTGATTGTCCTGTACGGGGAACGGCTCACACAACACCTGTAAAAAACCGGGATGGCAGCGACCAAAGGCACTGCCATCCCCGCCTTACCCCATCGGCATTTATATTATTGCCAGAAATCCCAGCCTTATTCCAGAGGCCAGGTGTGGGCAGCTCCCACGAGAATGGTAATAACATACAATGCCTGTTTGCCATACAATAAAATGTATAGACTCCGTCAAACTGGTTATACTATAGATAGAAGAAATAATTCGGCAGCCCTAAAAACATAAAACCGACAAAATGCTCTTACATATCTAATTCTTATCAGGAAAGTCTAAAGTTCATAGACACAAGATTTTTTACAGCCTCGTAAGCTAATAGTAAAACTGTTCTCTTTTCTTCTTGGTACGAAAACTATCGACTATCTCGTTCTTATTTCCAATATTTCCGAACCCATGCTTCTGCATCGTTTTCTTCAAGATTATATTTTCCTGCAACCTTTTTTATGGTTTCTGAAACAGGCAAACCTATTTCCTGACACATCTCAATTGCCGAAATCACTGCGGCTTCTTCTTTTTCACTTTCCACATAAGCGCGCATTACCTGTTCTTCATCAAACAATGTCATCATCA
>OFHA01001963.1_pt1 | contig 12803 bp, 15 predicted proteins | sample 1521891 | NCBI WGS metagenome assembly OFHA01 (sample SAMEA3504089, study PRJEB24116) | mouse gut metagenome | biome: mouse gut; feature: mouse-associated habitat; material: faeces | place: Denmark | collected 2011 | reverse complement strand
ATCCAATGCAAGAAGTATGGAACATCTGCGTATGATCGTTTTACATGTTTTTTTATTGTTTATCGTATGATGGAGCATCTTTTTCTCATCATCGGATAAAAAGATATGGTATGTTCTTGTTCTACCCATAAATGTAACACCGCCGTTTCTTTTTATCATACCATATCTTACCATAATTATCAACAGGTCAGTACACTAGACTGGATAAGATTAGAAAAATGCTTGGATGAGGAATGTGTTTTGCCAGTAAATATTTTGCGGCAGATGCTGTAGAAATATCAGATGCAGTATGAAAAAGAGCATCAAAGCAGAAAGGATGCAGTATGAAAGACTTAAGATTTGATGATTTATATCCGCCAGAATATTATATGGATGTACCTGGAAACGATGGAAGAATTGCAATAAAGAAATTTAATGATGCAAGAGATACTATGGGGTTTGCTCGTTTCTCGCTATCCTATAACATTGAATCATATTTTTCGACACTGTCTTTGTATCTGTTAAATGTATCAGTATAACAAGATTCGATTGAATTTAACCGTGGTTTGATATCGTTTTCCAAAGTTAATTCGATTCTTGATAATCTGTTTTCGATAGGTGTTAAATTTGCTTTGAATTTTTCATCCATCATGTTTGATATAGCAAGTAACAATTCGTTATCTGTCATATAATCACGCTCCTTTGTGGGTGGTGTGTTGTTGTTAGTAAGTATATCACATCCAGAGTATAAAGTCTATCGAATTGTCAATGTGCCAGCTCTGAAAGCTACTTCCTTTATTTTTTGTTCAGATTAAAAAATAGTTCTTATATTTGAGCTGTTTTTTTAACCTGAATTTTTTTCTGCAATCCCTCACAATTTTCAGACTGTTTTCCACAATTTTATAGCAGAAAGAAGCAGATTTTTATCTTTTGTGGAAAACTAAATTTTACATCTTGTCATATACCACTTCCTTCTGCTATAACAGCTTTTGTCAGGCGGCTTTTACATATCCATACGCCGAAATAAAAGATATATCTTCCCCTGTGACCAGCTTGCCAAAACTTTTCAGCAGGTCTGAAGATATATTTTTTATTGTCTTTTTTGCATTCCGTATCCCCGGCCTCCCTTTTTCATAAAGTTGAAGCAGTATGTCTGCGATCTGTGTAAGCAGATAGTGGCATTTCATTGCGTTATAATCACCAGCGTTCCTCTGTTTTACCTCAAGGTCTGTCAGCCACTGTCATTAAAAAAGCCGTTGAAAATGCGCTTGGAGGAGAACTGTAAAATATGAATCAAAAACGAAACTTGTGCAAAAACAAATCCGACTGCCATTATTTCAGTATGACGACAGAATCCCGTCTTTGACAAACGGAAATCCAAAAAATCGCTGTATTCCTTGTATTTACCTGGGTACAGCGATTTTTCTGGTGTCGCGAAGTATAGTAATTTGTTTCTTTCCTTTACATTTTGATACTGGAAATCGCTAACTTTTTGAGAACTTCATCTGTTATATAAAATAGAGAATAGATATGAGGGAGAGTGTATGATGGATAAATATAAAGGACTGATAAGTATTTTTTCGGATGCCCTCGAAAAATCGAAGGATTATCATATTGCGTATATCTATCAGGTGGGTTATGTGTCCCTGGTTGGGTTATTGAGCAAATCGGAAGGGCAGAATCTGTCAATGATAGTTGATGAAATATTTTCCTCGCCGGAGGTTATGGCGGAAAGCCTGCTTCGCAACTGGCGCTGGCAGTGGTTTTATGAAAACAGGGAACTGCTCCCGCGAAAAGATTATGATGATATTTGCCGGCTTGATGATGAAGTGCCGGACAGCCTGCGGGAGCAGTACAAGCGGGAGATTTTAAGCTGGCAGGACAAAATACAGGCTGTATTGCAAAAGGAAAGCTAAGTCTGCCTGTATATCAGACGTCCGATGAGGGAAGTAGCAGAGATAAAAACAAATACGATTGTTTGGAGCAGCATATACCTTGTATTTTGCATGAAGATGAAAAATAGAGCCAATAAAAAGCTGACAAACATTGTAAAATAGGTTCTCTTAATGAATGTACGGTTTTCCTGTGCATCTACTTCCCGATTTGGATGGTCAACCGGACCGATGAACAGGATCAGTATGGCAGCAAACAGATACAGCGTAAAAGAGATCGGAATGGGGACTGTAAAATATTTTACTGCCAGCAGGGAAGCTGTGAGTATGAGGCAGGAGCCTATAAAACAGGCAAAATATGTTTTCATGTGCAGGCCGCCGCCGTAAGAGCGCATGGGGATGAAAAGCAGGAAAAAGAAGAGGCACTCAGGCAGCATACCTAGAAACAGGGCTATTATAATGCTGCATACGGTACTCACAGACAGTTCCAAAAAGCACTGGAAGCCGTACTGGTAGATCTCCGTCATTTCCTTGGCAATAATTTCTTTTTCACATATATAATCTGCTAACCTTTTTGCTAAATGTTCCATGACAGCTCCTTCAAAAAAATTAAAAATCAGTCATATGTTATCCGGCTTTCTCCGAACATGAACCATACATGATGATAATGACCTGAAACAGATTGTCATTGTCCGTTATATCCATTTGTCCATGATAATTTACAACGGCATGGTTTATGGAAGAAAGTCCAAGGCCGTGATGTATGTTGTCGTTTTTGGTGGTCAGATAGTGGCCGATATTATCTTTTTTCCGCTTTGCCTGATAGTTGTTTTTTATGCATAGCTGAAAAATGTCTTTGGCATAGGAAATATCAAGGTATATAACCCCTTTTTCGTCTGGAATATCCCGGCAGGCTTCCAGGGCATTTTCCAGCAGGTTTCCTAAAATTATGGCCAGATGCCCGCTCTCAAATGGAAGGGATGCGGGTACAAGAACATTGACATCAAACTGTATGTTATCTTTTTGCGCTGCGGCATATGCATTGTTGATTAAGGAATCTATAACAATATTACCGCTGCGGGAAACTTCCTCCGGACGATTTCCGGCGCCAATATCCAACATTCGCAGTATGTATTCCTCTGCATCGCTGACCTGCCCCGTCTGAACCATTCCAAGAAGCCCGGAAAGATGATTTTTCAAATCATGCCGGATTCTGCGTATTTCAAGATAGAGGCTTTCACGTTCTTCTGCCTGCTGACTGCAAAGCTCCAGCTGCTGCGCATACAGTCGGTTTTGCTCACGCAGTTCGGCGTTCCGGCTGATCCAGTCGTAGACCTCAAAGATAATATAGTTTACAATAAGCAGCAGGAAACTCGCTGTGACGGAGAATATCATATACTCATTATGAACAGCCGCAATAAGGAATATATGGTGCATCACATAAATGCTGCTGACTGGTATCAGCAAAATGCTCAAAAAGTAAAGCAGGGGGATTTCGGAATAGTGCTTATCCTTGATGCAGTGGCTTATGATGACTGATAACAGCAGCATACATATTTTAGATATGAAACTTCCGGCATCCTGAAGCGTTCTGGAATCAAAACCGGCAAATGTCAGTACCATCATGACAATGACTTCCACTAACATCCATACTGTGCATATCAATAAAGAAAATATACAGCGTTGCTTAATGCTTTTCTTACGGGTAGCCGAGCTGATCATAAATATCAGCAGGACGTTCCCGACCAATAACAGATGGGGAGGGAACATGGAACTGATATTGCCTGCGAGCAGAAAAACATAATATACGCCCCACTCTATGCAACCTTTCAAATTCCGGATCTCCGGTCCCCAAAATACATTCATGTATTTCCGGATGATGAGGAGATGGAGCAGCGACAGGAACGGTTCTGATAGTATCGTTAAATATTCAGTCATGCTTCTATGACCGCCTTTCCGCCTGCAATTTTACAAAGCTACTGGCGCACTTCCTTTTGCCGGTCCTCGCTGATTTTCAGTTCCATTTCCTTCCCCATATAGCTGATAGTAATATTGACAAAATTCATTTTCTTAACATGGTCGTAATTTACCAAAAAGGACTGGTGTATGCGCAGAAAATACTGCCTGCTTGTTGCCAGTTCCTTTTCGACATTATTGAGCTTTCCGTAAAAATGTTCATCAGAGCCGTCTTTCAGGTGGATATAAACGATTCTGTTGCTGCTTTCAAAATAAACGATGTCCCTTACGGACACTTTCCGTATTTCCTTGTTGAATGTAAATTGATAGAATACTTCTGTCTCATTGACGCGTTTACAGGATTCCTTAAAATAGCGGGCAAACTGGACAGGGTTTAAAGGTTTAGAGAGAAAGCGGAATGGCTCCACTTCAAACAGTTCCTTAAAATATTTATCATAACCCGATACATAAATCAGCAACACGGTCCTGTCTATCTCACGGATGTGCCTTGCGGCCGTTATTCCGTCTACCTGCTTCATTTCAATGTCAATAAATATAAGTTGATAATGCTCGCCGTCCTGAACACTTTTCAGAAGGGTTTTGCCGTCAGAGAATACTTCGGTTTCCACACGGATGCCCAGCTTCTGGCTTTCCTGAAATACCAGGGCTTCAATTTCCCCGGTAAATTTGGAATCATCATCACAGATCGCTATCCTCAGCATTTTTATCCACTTCCTTTGCAGATGCGTCCTCGCTTTCTTTTTGCGCCTGCTCCAGGCGCTCAAGTATGCAGCGGAGTGTCTTTTGGTTAATTTCGGATAATTTCTGGTAACGGCGGACAATATCGTAGCACCTATCCATTTCCTGATTCATGCGGTACTGTCCGTTGTAATCACGTTTTACATCAGAAATTCCAAGTATGTAGTCGGTAGTAACATCAAAGAAGCCTGCCATTTTTATGAGCGATTCAGAAGGAATATCATAAGCGTGATTTTCCATTCTGCTTACTGCCTGTTGTGTAGTGTGAATTACTTCCGCAAGGGCTTCCTGCGACATGTTCTGGCTCTTGCGTAGTTCACGAATACGATTGTTTACCATATGTACAACTTCCTTTCTAGTATTATTTTTACACATGAGTTAGAAATATACCAACAACACCAGTGAATAAATGAATACACATATATGAGTAAAAATGTAGATAAAATATCGGTATGGGCATTTTTAAGGGAAAAATTACAAGCTGTATCGGAATTTCAACATTAAAACTGAATAAACTGTAGAATAAGGTATACTTTTACTGAAAAATGAAATTGGAGGTGTATTATATGTCAGGCAACGGAAAGAAAAATATTACAGCTACAATTTTGGAAAAAGTAGCACGTAATTCTGTGAAAGCAGCGGCCGACAGCAGATGTATGTACTGTCTGCATCAGCCCAAGCAGCCGACAGGGATCAAGAAGTTTTCCCGATAAAAAAGCGGCATACGGAAAAATACTGCCATATGTGTGAGGAAACTTACATATATGGCAGTATTTTTTGGAAAGAGGTTCGGGCAATTCATTTTCAGTGCAATGACTTAAATATATACAGTAGACAATCTGCACTGTAGAATGCGAAAAAACACTAATGATATTTGAAATCCATGCGTATATTTTTGTGTAAATTTAGGGCAGGGGTATATTGTGTGTTTTTATGTTAGCGGCATATGGGATAAGAAGATTATCTAATTTAATAAAAAATCATACCCAAAAGAAGAATACATATGAAAGGATGCGTCCTGACATAATGTATTCTTTTTTATGCCTGTCGAAATATGCAACATCATGTCCGGGGCTGTATCCGTAATCTTCCATTGGGTTCTTCATTTCAAAAATAAATTAGCATGGAGAATAGATGAATGAAGGATATAAGATATATTATTGCGGATAATGTGAGATTATATTCGGAAAAAAGAAAATTTAACACGGACAGAGCTTGCGGAACGAGCAGAACTGCCTTTGGATTCCATAAAACGGATTGAGAGTGGAAAAAGAACTATGTCACTAGAGAATTTTTAAGGCTTTCGGATGCGCCCCATGTACCGTTATCATTCTTTTTATATATTCAGATGGATAAGATACCGGAAGCAGAACGGATATATTGTAGTAGGAGTAACAACCAAAAGGAATATTTGTTACATATGTTACAAGAGATGGCTGAAGGAATGTACAAGCTGTTGTAACGCTTTAAAAGCAAAGTGCAACGAGCTTGTACACAAAACTTTCATAATCGTAGGGTTGATAAATGGGGACGGTATAATCTATAATATTGAAAAGTTGTGTGGTCGATAAAGTATATTATAATTGATTCAGGGTGAACAAAAATACAGTTATACGAAAGATTAACTACTCTGAATCTGATAATTTCCTTATTAATAGAAACTAAAACGAAACTTATGGTAATCTAGTGCAAAAACGAGGAGGTGTTTATATGGCTAGTATACTTGTTGTAGAAGATGATAAAAAAACAAACGAAGCGATATGCGAGTATCTAAAATCGGCAGGACATAAACTGATTTCAGTATATGACGGTGTTTCCGCATTACAATCTTTTGGTGAATGTAACATTGACTTGGTTGTACTTGATATTATGCTTCCAAAAATATCGGGGCTTTCTGTCCTGCATGAAATAAGGCAAAGCAGCTCTGTCCCTATCCTTATGCTGACAGCGATTGAGGATGAATACACACAGATTACAAGTTTTGATGAGCAAGCGGATGATTACATTACAAAACCCTTTTCTATGGTTTTATTAGGTCGGCGGATTACTGCCCTTTTAAGAAGAAGCGGAAAAGGGATACTGCCTAATACAATGGCATTTGGCGATGTAATCGTGGATTTCTCTGGCTATACCGCAAAGGACGGTAATGGAAAGATTGACATTACGCCGAAGGAAATTGACTTGCTGAAACTGCTTGTAGAACATAAGGGACTGGTACTTACCCGCACCCAGATACTTGACGATTTATGGGGCGACAGTTGCCCAATCATTGACAGAACAGTAGACACCTATATCAAAAATCTGCGAAAAAAACTGCGGCTTGAATGTATTATTACTGTTAAAGGTATTGGTTACAAATATGAGGTGGACGAATGAAAAAGATGAAGATATTTCCAAAGACATTTCTTTACACACTGGGGCTGATGCTCTTTATCATCTTCGTAGCTCATGTGCTGCTTTATCTTTTTGTCCCCAAAGTGATGATTGATGTTTCAATTACCCCTCATGAGGAACTGTCTTTAAGTACAGCCTTTAATGTTGAGCCATATGTAAAGCAGACAATCCTAAAAGCCCTGCCTTTTTCATCCGTGTGCTGCATTATTATTTCTGTAATTTGTTCCTTCTGGTTTTCAAGAAAAATCACTGTTCCGATAAAACATATTGGAACGATGACAGAGCAAATGTCACGAATGAAAAAAGATGCTGTCTGCAATATCAGCTCCGAAGATGAAATAGGTGCATTAGCGGACAATATCAATCATTTATACAGAAGCCTATTATCGGCAATTCAGAATCTTGAAATTGAGAAACAGAATGTGAGCGAAATAGAGAAATCTAAAGTTGACTTTTTGCGGGCTGCTTCGCATGAACTAAAAACGCCTGTTACAGCATTGAACTCTACATTGGAAAATATGATACTTGGTGTTGGAAAATATAAGGACTATGATGTTTACTTACCAGAGTGCAAAGAAATGACAGAACAGCTTGCCGAAATGATACACGATATTCTTGAAACTTCGAGATTAAGTATATCCGCAGCAAGTGAGGAAGCAGTGCAAACCAATATATCAGAAACGCTTTCAACGCTATGCGAGCCGTATATATTGATTGCTGAAACAAAAGGCGTTCTGTTTCAGCTTGAATTATCGGAAGATATTTCGACAGTTCTACCGCAGCATATGTTTGAAAAAGCTGTATCAAATATTCTCGCCAATGCCGTAGCATATACGAAAACAGGCAAAACCGTTTCTGTATATTTTGATGATAATGACCTTATTATAGAAAATGAATGCTCCCCGATTCCTGCTGAAATTTTACGGCATTTATTTGAGCCATTTTACCGTCCAGATTTTGCCCGAAACCGTGATGATGGAGGTAATGGACTTGGGCTATATATTGTTGCAACCTTATTTCATACTATGGGTATTTCCTATTCGTTTGCTCCAATGGTACAACCGCAGGGAATGAGATTTACTATCCACTTAAAGTAATCTATGACAACGAAGAAGCTTTCCGGACATCGGGGAGCTTTTTTCAACTTCAAAATCCCCTAATTCCATATACATTTCATACTGGTTCCATATTGGGAGGTTATGATATAGCCGTCCACTAAAACAAATATAAGAAAACGGAGGTAATAAAATGGGCACAGTAAAACGGGCATTTTTATATGTCACAAGGAAAAAGGGGAAAAGTGTTTTGCTTTTCTTCGTTCTGCTTATTATGGCAACTTTTGTGCTGTCTGGACTTTCCATAGAAAAGGCATCACAGGCAGAGCAAAAAAATCTACGGCAATCGTTGGGCGGTGTATTTGAACTCATGCCCGAATTTTCAGAAAAAAATCCATATTATACAAAGTTGGATGATGGGGACGGCGGTTATACTCTGTATACGGAACGCCCTCTTACACAAGAGATTATTGATGCAGTCGCAAAAATAGAGGGCATTAAAAAATATGATGCTTCAACCCCTACGCTTGTTTCTACAAACCTTGAGGTTTTCCCCGGCAATGTCCCTATGAAGGATAAATATAATGACTTAGTGTATGCTCGGACTGTTTCGGGGACTGAAAATAATAGCTATTTTGAGTCAGGTACTGTAAAACTGGTAGAGGGAAGTCATATTACGCCAGAAGGAAGTAATGCTGCTGTAATCAGCAAAGACCTTGCTGAAAAGAATAATTTGAAATTGGGAGACACTATTTCTTTGCATTCTGCTACAACTGAGGCGGATGTTAATGTCAAGATTACTGGCATATATGAAATACTGAAACCCGATTCACCACTTAAAAATATCATTACTTATGATAAGATAGAAAATCAGATTTTTATCGACTTCAATACATTTCAAAAGCTAATGAAGGATATGCCCGCAGGATTTATGACCGCTACTTTCACAGTAGATGACCCTGCACGGCTTGACGATATTATTGCTGAAGTAAAAAATATATCATCTGTTGACTGGAGAGCGTATGCGGTTACCGCAGACAATAGTGCCTATATAGAGGCGGCTGCACCATTAGAGAAATTGCAAACTTTAGTTACATCAATGATTCTTGTAATTGCATTGGTCAGTGCGGTGATTCTCGCTTTGATTCTTACTATGTGGGGCAGAACTCGCATCCATGAAACGGGTGTGTTCCTTTCTCTTGGTATTAGAAAAACGAAAATTATCGGTCAATACCTGTTAGAAGTTTTGATGATTGCATTAATTGCTTTTAGTTTATCATACTTTACAAGCTATGTAGTCGCTGGTCAACTGGCGAATGGACTGTTACAGCAAAATGTTTCCGTTAATGAAGAAAAGCCGAATCAAGACATACAGGCAGAGGTAAAAGACGGATATGGTGATGATATTTCCATCTCTGTTAAAGATAGCAATACAACACCCGCTGGGCAGGAAAAATCGCAAGGAACTGAAAACGAGGAAATTGACTCGTCTGCTGATGTGCAGACAATTAGTGTTACAGTCGGTGTATTTGATATGTTGCAGCTTTATTTGATAGGCTTTGCAATTATTACGCTTTCGGTAGTAGTTTCTTCGGGGACAGTAATGCGTCTTAAACCAAGGGAAATTTTATCAAAAATGAGCTAAAGAAGGGAGAATTATAAATGTCTGTACTTGAAATGAAAGATATATCTTATTCGTATGAGAAAAGCAGAAAGATATTGACGGCGGTAAACGCTGTATTTGAAACAGGAAAGATGTATGCAATCCTTGGACCGTCTGGCTCTGGCAAAACCACTCTGTTATCTTTGCTTGGGGGACTTGATACCCCGCAGAAAGGTGAAATCCTTTTTAATGGAGAGAATATTTCAGAGCATGGACTTGAATATCACAGGCGTAATCATGTTTCGCTCATATTCCAAAACTACAATCTTATTGACTATATGACACCCGTTGAAAATGTAAGACTGACCGCAAAGCAGAATGCTGTGTCGATGTTAAAAAGCCTTGGACTGACCGAAGATGAAGCGAAACGGAATGTGCTGAAACTTTCTGGCGGACAGCAGCAGCGTGTAGCAATCGCCCGAACACTGGCATCGGATGCTCCCATTATTTTGGCGGACGAGCCGACGGGCAATTTAGACGAAGATACCGCTGCTGAAATTACAGGTATTTTGAAAGAAAGTGCGTATGAGCTGAATAGGTGTGTAGTGGTTGTAACTCATTCAAATGAATTGGCAAAACAGGCAGATGTTATATTCAAATTAAAACGTGGTAGTTTGCAGGAAATATAAGCTATTGTATTTACAGTAAGTAAATGAGCGAATAATATAGTATTTGATTTTGGGTAGAATTACAGGTGCTTTCATTGTGGAAGCATCTGTTTTTTCTGGATACTTAGTGAAAAGGGAAAAATTACATGGTAAAAAATTCTAGTTCTTTTTGTGGGATAATATATCCAGATAGAAAAAAAGACCTAAAAATCTGGAAGCTGTCGGTAAGAAATTAATTTGTATACATCGGAGGTATATTTATGAAAGAGGAATTAATAGGCAATAAAATAGATTTACTTATGTCACTATTGCCAGAAGGAAAACCAATTGGTATTACATTTGCAACTACAAACAAGAAATATTACTATGACACGACTACCGGAAAGATTTTAGAGTGCGGAGATATTGAATATCAAATAATTGGTAAAATATTAGCTAATGATCGAAAGAATCTTGGCAATGTTATAGGAAATCAGGAAGAGTATTGTGTGGCGCTTGACAATGTTATAGCGGCTATACAAAAAGAAAATGTGTTGCGGTTGTCACAATTTACTCGATTGGATATACAAGATGATTACAAAGATATGCTAAATACTCGTATGAATCAGTTGGTTATTGAATTGACAGAGAGATGTAATCTGAGATGCGGGTATTGTATTTATAGCGAAGATTGTTCAAAATCAAGAAATTTTGGCGAACGAGATACAACTGAGGATGTTGCATTTCGAGCCATTGATTATGCATATGAGCATTCAACAGCATCCGATGATTTGTACATAACATTTTATGGTGGAGAGCCCTTGATCCGATATGACATTATGAAAAAATGTCTTAAATATGCTACTGAAAAAAATAAAAATAAGAAATTGTATTTTTCTTTTACTACAAACGCTGTTTTGATGACTGAGGAAATTGCAAAAGAATTAGCTCAGTATGAGAATTTTGGCGTACTCGTAAGTATTGATGGTCCTCGTGAAGTCCATGATTTATATAGAGTTGATGTATCAGGAAAGGGAACTTTTGACAGGGCGTTACGCGGATTACGTCATTTAGTGGAAGCATTTGGTGAACGTGCGGAAGAGAGTATTATATTAAGTATGGTTTATGGCCCACCGTATTCTTATGAAAAACTTGAGAAGATACAAAACTTTTTTGAAGGTTTGGATTGGCTGCCGAGCGGCATTAGAAAACAAATAACATATCCAACACCTGAAAGTATGCCTTCTATATACAGACATTTAAATTCAGTTGGTATTAGTGCGGTTAGTGAATCTGATGCATCCCTTTTGACTTGGACACGCAATAACTACAATAAAGAAAGCAGGGCTGGTTTGTTCACTTCTGATTTATTAGAGCAGAAGTTCCTAAAAATTAACAAAAGGTTAGTTTTTGATGGCATTATGGATTATATATGTCTTAATGGCTGCTGTATGCCTGGACAGAGGCGTTTGTATGTAACTGTTGATGGGAAATTCAGGGCATGTGAAAGAGTCGGCAATTCTCCATTTATAGGCGATCTGGAGAATGGATTGTATATGGATACTATTGAGAAAGAGTATCTTTTCGGGTATGCGGAAAAGTCTTACGAGAAATGTTCTAAATGTTGGCTAGGACGGCTATGTGATGTTTGCTATGCACACTGTTTCGATGATGACGGACTGAACATAGAGAAAAAGAACAAGGAGTGTTATGAGAGGCTGCGGTCGTTTAAAAACGCACTCATTATGTACTTTGAGTTTTTGGAAATAGATCCGCATATGTTTGACTTTTTAACTGACTACATTATGATTTAATTCTTAGTTTATTGCAATGGTGGAGGTGTCAAATAATTAGTAGTAAAATTTATTGTTTTAATAATAGTTCGGCAATATTGAAGGGAAAACTTGATAATTGCTTAGAATACTATATTTGTAAGACGCCATATAATTCTGGTAATAATTTGTATTTGCTTAATAAAGCGGGATCAAGGTATGAAAAAGATTTGGAAATAGGAATCTCGCATTTTTTAGAACACTTGTGCTTGGGATTCGCAAAAAAAATCCCTTATAACAAGTTGGTTAGTGGAGCTACATTATATGAACATACACGTTATAAAATACAGGCTGAAAGAGTTGATGAGATTCCGAAACAATTAATAATGCTTAAAAAGATACTATTAGGCGAAACAATAGTTCCTGAACAGATAGAGGAAATTCGGGAAGATGTCATTCGTGAATGGAATATTGGATGTCATAGTGAATTCTATTCTATGCGTAAAGAGGTTTTTGATGAATTATTTTGCTATGATTTAGTATCAAGGCTTCCAATTGGAGACTATAAAAATATTTCAAATATAAATATCGAGGATCTTTATGCATACCATAAAAAATTTTATACAACAAATTCTTCTGCAATTATTTGTTTAGGGGATATTGATTTAGTGGATGTGGAGATACAGATTAACCTGAATCCGTGAGCTTAGCCTCAAATTAAAACCGGACGAAATTATCCGGTAAAA
>OFHA01001957.1_pt1 | contig 12827 bp, 13 predicted proteins | sample 1521891 | NCBI WGS metagenome assembly OFHA01 (sample SAMEA3504089, study PRJEB24116) | mouse gut metagenome | biome: mouse gut; feature: mouse-associated habitat; material: faeces | place: Denmark | collected 2011 | reverse complement strand
GGTTACGGTGCAGCTTTGAGCACCGCCATTGACATGTATATTTACATTACTGTCAACAAAAAATTTGATGACCAGATCCGAATAAGCTATTCCAAAACAGAAATCGTGAACTGTGTGGACCAAATTGAACACAATATCATCCGAGAGGCCCTAAAAATCGCTGGCGTTGAAAAGGGAATCGAGATTGTCTATATGGGAGACATTCCACTGGGTTCCGCCGGTGTTGGGCTGGCCTCCTCCAGTGCGCTGGCTGTAGGTGTGCTGAATGCACTTTTCGCCTATCAGGGGCAGGCTGTTTCAGCAGAGTTTCTGGCGCAGAAGGCGTGTGAAATTGAAATTGACCGCCTGAAAAATCCAATCGGCAAGCAGGACCAGTATGCAACAGCTTATGGCGGATTTCACCATTATCGCTTTAATGCAGATGAGAGTGTCTTTGTCAATCCGCTTATTTGCCGGCCTCAGGTTAAGCAGGCGCTTCAGGAGAATTTGATGTTTTTCTACACTAATATGACCCATATCTCTTCTCACATTTTAGAGGAGCAGAGGGAACACATTCCGAAAAAAATGGAAAACCTGGACCGTATGGTTGGAATGTCCTATGATGCGGAGCAGCTTTTGCAAAAAAATGCCCTGAATGAGTTTGGCGCGCTGCTGGATGAGGCATGGAAGCTAAAAAAACAGTTGGCCAGCGGTATTTCCGACCCGCGGATTGATGAAATGTATGCGACTGCACGAAAAGCTGGGGCGTTGGGCGGTAAAATTCTGGGCGCTGGCGGCGGCGGCTTTATGATGCTGTATGTGCCAGAAAATCGCCGTCAGTCCGTCCGGGAGGCCCTGCGCCAATATCGGGAGCAGAACGTGGCGTTGGACCCGGAAGGCAGCAAAATTATTTATGTTCGGTAAAGGGTTGGAGGAATGCACATTGGAAAATCCCACGTTACAGATACACACTGACCAGATGACCCCTCCGGCAGACGCATTGAACCTGTTTGATGCCAGACAGATTGCCTATCGAAACTGCAATACCGTCAGTTCTTCGCTGATTACTATACTGGTAGTAGCCTATAACAGGCTTGAAAAGACAAAGCGGTGCGTAGAGAGCATTCTGAACTATACGCAAGGAATTGATTATGAACTGCTGCTCGTAGACAACGGCTCCAGTGATGAGACCCTGGCGTATTTTCAAAATGTGCCCTATCAGAAAACTACTGTGTGGAAAATCACACACAATGTGGGACTTAGTTATGCGCTGGCTTTAGCTATGCGGTATTTTCATACAGAGTATTTTGTCTCAGTTTCCAATGATGTATATGTTACCAAGAATTGGATGAACAATCTGCTGTACTGTATGCAAAGCGATCCCGCTATTGGGCTTGTCTGCCCAGTCAGCTCTCATATCTCTAATTTCCAGGAGGTAGAGATCAAGGCGGCGAATTTTGAGGATATGCAGAAAAAGGCTGCTCAATTCAACTGCTCTGACCCAAGGAAGTGGCAGGAGCGTATGCGGATTATCAGCATTATACTGATGGTAAAGCGCGAAGTATGTGATACCGTCGGTGTGATGGATATGGGCTTTTACCACGACTTTGGGGATGATGATATCTCGGCCCGCATTCGCCGCGCTGGATATAAATTGATGCTGTGCGGTGATACCTACGTCTACCATGATCACGATTTCAGAAATCTGGAGGACAAGGATCCAGAACAGTTTCAGGCATCTATAAGCTTGGGACGAAAGAACTATCAGGAAAAATACCACGGAATTGATGCCTGGGAAGATATCAACAATTTCGAGATTCCTATGATGCGGCTGCTGGAACGGACGAGTAAGTATCCAGATTGTCCAGATATCCTGTGCGTAGATCCTCGGTGTGGAACACCTGTTTTGCAGGTGCGAAATATGCTGCGCGCCAAGGGAATTTTAAACTGTACCTCCAACGCATTTACCACAAAAGCAAAATATTTCCACGACCTGCAATTTGTGACGGAAGAACGGACGATATGTGACCGGATCGACTTTTTGGCGGAGCACTATCGGGAGGAAAGCTTTGACATCATTTTACTCGGCGAGCCTGTAAATACCTATCCAGAGCCCTTGCGTGTGACAGAAAATCTGTTCCGCTGCCTGCGAAAAGGCGGGAAGCTGCTGGTAAAGCTTCGCAATACAGCCAGTGCTGTGGCATTCCTGAATCTGCTGGGCATTCAGCAGTCCATGGATGGTGATATGCCGCTGCAAATCTCCGAAACAGATTTTCATCAGTGTCTAAATCTGATGCAGGTGAAGCGGGTGCAGCAGGTAAATTGTATGCAAAGCATTCCGCAGGAGACGCTGGAGGCGCTTAAAAACGGCCTGCGGGCCTCGAACCTCTGTGAAAATCCGGAGCAGGCAGTCCAGCGGATGAATATTTTGGAATATGTGTTTTTAATTGAGAAATAGGAGGACTCAGTGTTAGAGATACAACAGGCCGTAATTCTGGCTGGGGGCAGAGGGACCAGACTGCGGCCCTTTAGTGACACGGCGCCAAAGGCGATGTATCCCTTTGAAGGGAAGCCCTTTTTGGAGCACCTGATTAAGCAAATTAAGGGCTTTGGTATCCGGGATATTTTACTGCTGCTGGGGTATTTGCCTGAGAAGATTATGGATTATTTTGGCGATGGCAGCGCCTTGGGCGTACATATCCAATATCAAGTCACGCCAGTGGAGTGGGAAACTGGCAGTCGCTTGAAATTAGCCCGCCCTCTTCTGAAAGAGCATATTTTGCTGCTATACTGTGACAACTACTGCCCGATTCAATGGAATAGAGCGGTGTCTCAATATGAAAACGCGCATCTGCCCCTCCAGATTACGGTTTATGACAATCAGGACGGTTATACAAGAGATAATCTGCGGGTTTCAGACGGAATGGTTACCTGCTATGACAAGAAGCGCGAGACGCCGGATTTGCATGGGGTGGATATCGGATATATCCTAATGGAGAGCAGCTTGGTGGACAGCCTACCAGAGGGAAATATCAGCTTTGAACAGACACTATATCCTGCGCTGGTAACAGAGAAAAGGATGGGCGCCTATATCACCGCCCACCGCTATTACAGTGTAGGCGGCTGGCCCAGGATTGAGGTGACCAGGGAGTTTTTTCGGCCGAAAAAAGTAGTTTTTCTGGACCGGGACGGTACATTGAACTGCCGGCCGCCAAAGGCGGAGTATATCACAACGCCAGAGGAATTTGTCTGGCTGGAGGGGGCCAGACAGGCGATACATCTGCTGAAGCGCAAGGGCTACTCCCTCTATTTGGTAACAAATCAGCCCGGCATCGCACGAAACAAGCTGACCATCGAGACACTGGTAGATATTCACTTGAAAATGCAGAACGAGCTGAGAGAGAGCGGCGGTGAGATCGATGATATTTTTCTGTGTCCCCATGGCTGGAATGAAGGCTGTGAATGCAGAAAACCGAAACCTGGAATGCTCTACCAGGCGCAGAAGAAATATTCGCTGGATTTGACACGGTGCTATCTGATCGGGGATGATGAGCGGGATATTGCAGCTGGTGAGGCTGTTGGATGCCGCTGCTTCATGGTGGACGAGCAGCACAGCCTGTTTTTGCTTGCGGAGCAGCTGCCGTAAACATATATGATAAGGGGGGAGCAGGATCATGGCAAACCAATACTTACGCAGCTATATGGACTCTTTACTTTCTCTGGAGCAGGAGTTTGATTTAGAGGCTGTCAGCCAAATGATTGAGCAGCTGAAAAAGGCTAGAGCGGAGCACAGACGAATCTTTGTTTTCGGCAATGGAGGGAGTGCCTCCCATGCAAACCACATTGCCTGTGATCTGGGGAAGAACGTGACCCGGGGAGAAAACGGACGTTTTCAGATCCTGTCGATCTGTGACAATATGTCCACAGTGACAGCGTATGCCAACGATGTTGGCTTTGATTGTGTTTTTCAGGAGCAGCTAAAAAATATGGACCTGCTGGAAGGAGACGTAATCCTGGCGATCTCGGCCAGCGGAAACTCGCCCAATGTGGTAAACGCCTGTACTTATGCCCGGGAGAAAAAAGCGGTGATCTTAAGCATGACCGGATTTTCAGGCGGGCAGCTGAAAAAATTGTCTGATGTCTGTCTGCATGTTGTCTGTAATGAATATGAGAAGGTGGAGGATCTGCATATGACAGCAATCCATATGCTGGTGTCCTACTTCAAGAAAAGTGAGGGAGCTGTATGAGTATTATTCGAGCCAGACGGCTGGATCTTAAAGAAACCCGACCGCTTACCCCTCTTCAAAAGGAAAACAGTACGTTAAACGAACAGGAGGCCTTGGCCGGGGCTGTACAGCTTCGTTCCTGTCCCAGACGCCTTGTGCTGGAGATGACCAGCGCCTGCAACATCCGCTGCAAAATGTGCGGACGTACTGCCGCGGAGTTTACTCCCACGGTATTTCAGAAAAAATGGCTGTCCATTTTTGAGCCGATTGCCGATAAAATCGAGGAAGTGACGCTGCTGGGATGGGGAGAGCCTACCCTTCACCCCGAGTTTTCTGACTTCCTGGCCTGGGCCCACAGCCATGGACTTAGAATTTTCTTCTGCACCAACGGCACCAGGCTGAAAGCACTCACGGAGGACATTTTCCGCTATCAGGTTGACCTGCTGACCGTTAGTCTGGACGGAGCAGACGCAGAGACCAACAATTCTATCCGCTGCGGAGCAGACTTTGATACGATTCTTGCGGACGTGGCCGGAATTGCAGCGAAAAAGCGGGAGCTGGGGGTGGAATATCCCTATATCAGCTTTGTGATGACCTTGATGGAGTCGAATTTCCGCAGCTTTCCCGACTATGTGCGGCTGGCAAAAAGAATGGGAATTCAAGAGGTAAAGGGTGTCTATCTGACTGTGTTTGACGACATTATGGAGGAGGAGTCCATGGAGGGGAGAGCAGATGAACTCCGGATTGTCTATGACCAGGCCCGGGTATTGGGAGAGGAGCTGGGCATCGCCGTAAAGCTGCCGCACCTTCAGGGAGAGGATATTGCCGGAGACGCACCGCACAAGGACTGTTATGTGGGCTGGCGTGATTTCTTCCTGGGGTCCGACGGTTATATACGCAGCTGTATGTCCACGCCGGTTAAGCTGTTCCGGGTGGGGGACTATGAAACATTTGACGAAATGTGGAATTCTCCGGAGTATCAGGCATTTCGCGCCTCAGTGAATACTCAGGAGATGTGCATGGCCTGCCGGAACTGCTACCAGGCCTCCGTGGCCAACTGGAATAAGAAGGAATCCTTTGACCAGCGCGGTCAAACCTTCGCGCCGGAATGGGAGGGGTAAGCAATGCCGTTTGCTTTTACAGAGAGCGAGATACCCGGGCTGTACATTGTCCAGCCTCACTGCCATTTGGACCAGCGCGGGAACAACCTGAAGACGTTTCACAAGCCAACGTTTCAGGAGAAGGGACTGCCCTGCGATTTTGGGGAAACCATGATTACTACCAACCTGCACAAAAATGTTATCCGAGGCTTTCACTACCAGCGGCCGCCGTACACCCAGTATAAGCTGTACTACTGCCTCCAGGGGGAGTGGAACAATTACTCGCTGGACCTGCGGAAGGGGTCGCCCGCCTATGGCAAGGTGCTCTGCATCAACATGTGTCAGGAGGAGGAAAAGCTGCTCTACATCCCGGAGGGCATTGCCAACGCCCACCTGATTCTGCGGGAGAATACTCGGGTGCTCTATCAGTTGGGCTCCCAATATATGCCGGAGTACGACGCTGGGGTTCGCTGGGACAGCCTGGGAATTGATTTTGGAGCGGTTACACCGATTATCACCGAAAAAGACGCCGCACTGCCCCCCTTCTCCCAAATTGACAGCCCCTTCGTTTTTAGGGAGAACTGCTGAGTGCGGTATTAGGAGTTGCAGCATGGAATTAAAAAATTTTGATTTTCGGCAAAAATTGATGTTTCATCCGGAACATCTGATCGCTCTGCGGAATGGGGAGCGTCCCTTTCCAATAACATGCGAAATAGATTTGACAAACTTGTGTAATCATGATTGCTATTTCTGTGTAGTCAAGGAGATGCGTGAGGAGCACAAAACATCTCTGGAGACACCTGTGATTTTAAGGGCAATCAAGCAGATGAAGTCTATGGGTATGAAGGGAATTTCTTTTACTGGCGGCGGGGAGCCTCTGGTTCACAAGGACTTCTACTCTATTTTGGCATATACCCATGATCTTGGAATTCATACCGGACTGATGACGAATGGTGCACTGCTGCAAAAAAATCAAGAGCTTCTTCCACACCTGAACTGGATTCGTATTTCTGTGGGAGCGGGAAGCCGGGAGCTGTACCAAAAAATACAGGGGAAAGACGATTTTGACCGCGTGATTGAAAATGTCTATATGCTGGGTGAGCAGCGTCAGCAATCTGGAGCTGTGGTAAATATCGGTGTAAGAATGCTGTTGGACCTGGATAATTACCATACCCTTCCACAGCTTGCAGAGATTTTGCGCAAGAGCAAAATTGATTATATTCAGGCGGCGCCGGATTGCCGGGATGATAATTATCCGATTTTGCAGGCAGCGGATTATCAAGAGGTCATCCAGGAGACAGAAAACATTTTGCGCGAAACCAACACAAAACTCCTGATGGCCGGGTTTACACAAAATCAAAAGGACCGCGCATATCCCCAGAGGTGCTATGCGCACTGCTATCAAATTGCCATTACCGCCACCGGCAATGTTGCATTCTGCAAAAATATGCGCGGCAGCGAAGAGATGTCAATCGGAAACATCTATCAAAACACAATAGAGGAGATTTGGAACAGTGAACGATGCCTGGAATTGGAGGCCAGGCTGGATCCGCAGACATGCCATTCCATTTGCAAAAACATGCAGATCAATGTGGCCATTGAGGATTTTTTAAATCCGACAAACGATATGAGTGTAAACTTTGTGGGGTAATGGCAATGAATGGACTGATCGGTTATACAGGCTTTGTGGGGCAGAATTTAGATGGACCGCAGTATGAATTTCGCTTTAACTCCAAGAACAGCGGAGAGCTTGCAGGGAAAAGCTTTGATCTCCTTGTGTGCGCCGGCGTACCGGGCCATAAGACTCTGGCAAACCAGTTTCCGGAACAGGATTGGCAAACCATTTCTGAACTGATGGAGCATTTATCTCAGGTCCAATGCCAAAAGCTGGTGCTGATTTCGACCATTGATGTAATACCAGACGGAGCAGAACGGGATGAGGATGTTGAGCTGTTGGAGGATAAAATGTTCCCCTATGCGCTTCACCGCATTAAAATGGAGAAATTTGTCCGCCAGCGGTTCCCTGATGCGGCGATTGTCCGTCTGCCCGGAATCTTCGGAAAGGGTCTGCGGAAGAATTTTATATTTGACCTGGTCTTTAAAATACCGAGAATGTTTTCTAATCAGGAATTTTTGGAGTTAAAAGTACATGCTACAGCAGCGGAGTCAAAGCTGCTGGATTCCTGCTATCAAGCGGGTCAAAACGGTCTGTGGTCGCTTGCGGCTGGTTTAGAGGGAGACAGTATTGCCCGGCTGCGCCAACTGCTGGAGGAACACCAATGCACAAGTCTTCGATTTACAGACAGCCGCAGTCAGTATGCTTATTACGATTTAAGCTGCCTGAAAGAAGATCTACAGAAAATTATCCAATATAATATTCCGCTGATCCATCTGGCGACAGAGCCGATCTCTGCCGCAGAGTTGGCCCAAAAGGCATTTCATATCCAGTTCAGCAACGAAATTCCTGGTAAAATCCCGGTAATATCCTATGCAAAAAGTAAATATGCCGCGCTTTGGAACGGCAGCAATGGATATTTGTATTCCAAAAGCCAAGTTATTGAGCAATTGAGGTCGTTTGATGTGAGCAGCATCCGGCTTTCGTAATTTTTAATGTGCAAAAGGAACGTGTCGTTATGATTCAGCCCATTCAAATCAAATGGTTTAACCGTGAGTATTGTCAGGCCGCGATTACTGATGAAGGAGAGTTAAAAGGGTTTCCTTTATTATCTATTGACAGTGAGAGCTATATTGATGGTGGAGAGATACAGAGCGGAGTCAATTTTCCACCCTACGAAGGCCGGCACTGCATCGCAATTGGAAAGTCCTGCTCCTTGGCAAGCGGGATTGTATTTATGATTGATCTAAATCATGACTATACCGCAGTGTTTCAAGGCGTAATTCCTGGCATCTCCAGCACACGGCAATTTATGAAGGCCCCTCGCAAGGGGTCCATCGTAATTCAAAACGATGTGTGGGTTGGATACGGCGTCACCATCATGGCAGGTGTTACGCTTCACAACGGCTGTGTAGTGGCGGCCGGATCGGTGGTGACAAAGGATGTGCCGCCCTACGCGATTGTCGGTGGAAATCCGGCGAAGGTCATTCGCTATCGTTTTGATGACAACATAATTGATGGACTTCAAAAAATTGCGTGGTGGGATTGGAGCAGTGAGGTAAAAGAAAAGCGGCGGGAGGATTTTCTGCTTCCTGTGGAGCAGTTCGTGCAAAAGTATCTTCCCGGAGCGGACAACTGCCCCCCCCCGAGGACAGCGCGGGCGGCCTGTTTTCAGACCGCTCTGTGGTTTTGTTTATACCAGATGTCAAGGAACCACACCCGGTTTATCCAGACGTGCTTCATCAGTATTTTTCTGCAGCCCGGCCCAAGACCGAATTGTTGATTTATCTGCCCCAAGAGGACTCTGAGACTCAGTATATCCAAGCCATAGAGGCAGTCTTGGCACAGTATGAGGAGCTTGATAGTTATGTGACCCTGCAAGTGGGAGAAAACTTGGATGAGCGCCTGCTGATGAGAGCTGCGGACTTTTTTGTGACAACCCGCAGCCAGCCTACAGTTTATCGTACCTGCCTTGCGGACCGTTATCACATAAAAATATTGTATGGAACGGATCAGCCAATTTTTCCAAAACAGTTAAGGTGAAGGAATAGGGGGCATTTCTCCCGATCAGGTATTTTGATTTGGACAGGAGAATTTAGGTGAGTAAAGTTTTATTGACTGGCGCTTCCGGGTTTATTGGAACACATGTTAGAAGAGCGCTGTGGGAATCCGGCTATGAAATTGTCTCCCTTGTGCGCACAGCAAAGCCGGAGATTGTTCCATACCCAAACGAGCGAATTGTGTTAGGGACATTGACAGAACCCCATATACTGGAGCGGGAGTTGACCGGGATCGATCTTGACTTCTGTGTCCATTTGGCCTGGGAAGGGATTCCGGATTACAGCAGTCAACCCAGCATGAAAAACCTGGAATACGGATTTCGTGTTCTGCGGCTGTGCAAAACGCTGGAAATCAAACGGTTAATTATGGCTGGGAGTTGTTGGGAATATTTGAATCCGGTTGGGATGGTTCAAGAGGATGCCGCTCTCTCTTATGAAAACCCATTCAAAGCGGCAAAGAACACGCTGCATTTGATGTCAAGAGAGTTTTGCAGGGAAAACGGTATTGCAGTCCATTGGCTGAGGTTCTTCTATGTTTATGGCGAGGGCCAGCGCTCTGGTTCCTTAATTCCATACATTGTCAATGCCCTTAAAAGTGGTGTTCAGCCGGCGCTTAACGGCGCATTTAATCAAAATGATTTTGTGCATGTTTCAGACGTGGCACAGGCGGTCTGCAAGTCTCTGGAGCATACGCAGTCTTATGCGGTGTTGAATGTCGGTTCAGGTAATTCTACCCGGATACTGGATATCGCAATGAAAACGGCCCAAATGCTTCATATGCCGTTTGACCATTCGCAATATAAACCGCCAACCGCCATTCCGCATGGCTTTTGGGCGGATATACGAAGGGCTGAAGCTCAACTGGGGTGGTATCCCAGGGTGAGCATTCAAGAGGGAATTGAGCGCTGCATTAAATTTGCAAATGAGGGAATGAGATGAAAATCATAATATTTGGAACAGGCTATTTTGGAAAAGCGCTGTATGAAAAACTATCTCCGGCAAATGATATCGTAGCTTTTACCAGCAATTACGTCAAGAAGGATGAAACTGAATTGTTTGGCCTGCCGATCTTGTCCCCTGAGAAGGCAATATCAGAGTACAGCTATGACGCTGTTGTGATCGCATCTACAACAGGGGCTGAAGATATTTTTCAGCAATGCAGGCGTCTCGGTGTACCGGAGAATCAGATCATTACCTCCTACGCACAGGCTCCTATGGAGAGCAGGCGGATATTTTTGCAAAATCTTGCCGATATTTTGGATGGCCATGAGAAAGACGCAGATGTAGCAGAGGCAGGTGTGTTCCAAGGAGAGTTTGCCAAATGGATCAATCAATTCTTTCCAAACCGAGTTCTGCATCTGTTTGATACATTTCAGGGCTTTCATCCCGATGAAATGCTCGAAGATAAAAAACGTTCGTTTTCTACTGCTCAGTCGCAGAGCTACTATGCGGATACCTCAGTAGACTTGGTAATGGGGAAAATGCCTTATCCGGAGCAGTGCCGTGTATATAAAGGATATTTCCCTGCGACAGCAAGGGAAGTAAACAGCAAGTTCTGTTTTGTCAATCTGGATCTGGACCTCTACGAACCTACATACCAGGGACTATGCTTCTTTCAGAATAAAATGACCGAGCATGGAGTCATTTTGGTACATGATTACTATTCACTTTATGACGCAGGTGAGTACAAGGGTGTTAAAGCAGCCGTAGATCAATTTCTCGCCGAATATTCTGGAGATATTCAAAAATATCCTATTGGGGATGGCTATAGCATAATGCTTACAGGACATTGGACTGCTCAGTGACGTCAAACCTATACAAGCATAAAGCAAAGAATGTAAAGTCACAGCAAAACGCCGGAAATCATTTTGAATCAAACGTTTTCAGATTTGAATTTCTGGATTTGGGTATGACCACACAACCAGCCGCAGACAGAGAAAAACGGCTTGGGCCATCAATCTAATTATCGATACATAGCAGCTATGTTCTGTATTTTACGTTTCATTTCTGCGCGGGTATGCAGTGGTTCAAGGCACTCGCATTTATCCCCAAATCCAAGGAGAATATCATAATAATACTCGTTTTCAACAAATGGGAAATTCACAAAGTAATGCTCATCTCCATCTGGCGTAAAGCTGTCGTATGTGCAGTATTCAAGCACCCGATCCAGTATAGATTTATGAATACGAATTTTGACTTCCGTTTGCATCGCCGTCAAAAGCTCCTCAAACTCCAAAATTGGTTTTTGATAACTTCGTGGAACAAAAGTATCCGGCTCCATTTTCAGGTTGGACATACGGGACAACCGAAATAGGCGATAGTCAGTTCTGCGATAGCAGTACCCATAAAAATACCAATGGCCGCTTTTCAATACAAGCTGATACGGTTCAACCGTCCGTACAGTTTTATTACCTCTGTGAGCCGTGTATTCGAAAGATAACAGTCTGCAATCCTGTAACGCGGTTTGAATCATTTCTAAATATGGCTGTATATTTCGATTGCCTATCCATGGGCTTAAATCTATGCGGATTTGGTTTGCCTTTATTTCAATGTCCTTCGCATTTTCAGAGGGGATAAAGCTTTTAACCTTCGCGAGAGCGTTTAACAGTTCATCTCCTCGTACCAAACTGGAAAGACTGGAAAGCCCCATCAAGATTGCGGAAAGATCAGAGGTTGAAAAAATCTTTTTATCAACCTTGTACTCCGGCATGATTTCAAAGCCGCCCCCAACTCCTGAGATGGAACGAATCGGGATGCCGGCTAAATTGATGGCATCTATGTCACGGTAAATTGTGCGCGGAGAAACTTCAAACATATCTGCCAACTCCTGTGCGCCCATACGCTTTTTGTCAAGGAGTGTCATAATAATGCTGACAAGTCTATCAACCTTCACCCGGCGGCCGCCTTTCAAAGAGCTTTTATATCATTGTAAATTGCTGCCATACTGATGTCAACAATCAAGTGATAAGATAAAGGTGCAGATAAAACAAAAGAACATGGAGGGTATTATGTTCACAGTCTACATTTACGTCCTTGATACCTTGGCTGATTGGGAGCTGGGCTATGTTACGGCGGAATTGAACTCCAGGCGATTTTTCAAAAGGGACGCGCCTGAAGTATCGGTCAAAACAGCCGCCGTCTCAAGGGAGCCAGTCAAAACAATGGGGGGCCTGACAATTGTTCCCGATTGCACCACCGACGAAATTATAGTAAACGAAAAGAGTGTACTGCTGCTGCCCGGAGCGAACACATGGGGCGATCCGGGACACAGCGCTATTATTAAAAAAGCCGGTGAGCTGCTTTCCGCGGGCGCTATGGTGTGCGCGATCTGCGGGGCCACTGCCGCGTTAGCGAATGCTGGCTTGCTGGACTGCCGTCCGCACACCAGTAATGGGGCCGGATATCTTGAGATGGTTTCTCCGGCTTATCAAGGGCAGAAGTGTTTTGTTGACGCCCCATCTGTGGCGGACCGCAACCTGATTACCGCAGGTTCTACTGGTGGTTTATTGTGGGCAAAGCAGATTATTGAACGATTGGATGTTTTCCAGCATAACACGCTGGAAGCATGGTACGCGTATTTCAGCACTGGTGAAGCGAAATACTTCTTCGCGCTTATGGAGACCTTATAAAACCTGTCGATGCCCTTATCATAAAAGGCTGACCGGCGACGGTGACCGTCCCCGGAGCGGCGCCCCGTCCGTCCGGAGCTGTTATGGTCCCGTCATTTCCCGGGTAAAACTTGCAATTCTCCATCATCAATATCTTCCCTGCGGGAACCGTAATATTGCCCTGGAAATAGAAAGCGCCGGCGTCCGAGGTTCCCAGAGGTACGTTTACTTTGGCCGCA
>OFHA01001953.1_pt1 | contig 12836 bp, 14 predicted proteins | sample 1521891 | NCBI WGS metagenome assembly OFHA01 (sample SAMEA3504089, study PRJEB24116) | mouse gut metagenome | biome: mouse gut; feature: mouse-associated habitat; material: faeces | place: Denmark | collected 2011 | reverse complement strand
AACTTCTAATGGCTGGATTTCGTTACTGTTTGCAGGTTTACCTGTGAACAGTAACTGTTTCTGTATTGGTATGCGATGGATTTCCAAAATTTTCTTGGCAAATTCATAGCTTTATGTTAAAATAACTAATAGTTTACCTGTTGTGTGATAATGGAAACAAATATGCAGGTATTTTATTACAAAACCGCACATTGTCTGAAAATAATAACATTGAAATAATAAACAATGGAATTACAACAATAAAACCACAATAATCAGAAAAGCAGACAAAAAGAGCAGATCAAAGAATTGCCAGGAAGAGGGATGAATAAAAATGATGAAAAGTTTCTAAGGATGATTCAGGATTAGAAAACAGTTGTTTTTATCGGCAGCAGGGAAATAACAGAAAAGCGCAGACTGTGTGAGGAGAACAGGGAGGAGTATTCAGATCATGTTAAAAAACGAAAAGATTGAAAAAAGGCTTAAAAGGTCTTTTTTTGTTGTATCATCTATTACGTCGATGGCGGCCCTGGTCGCAATCATTGCTGTAATGGTAATATCCGGCAGATATTCATATGCGCTCAATAATTATGGATTTGCGCAGGGGGATATTGGAAGAGCGATGTTTGAATTTGCGGATCTCAGGTCTTCTTTGCGGGCGGCAATCGGATATGACGACGCGGATGCAATAGCGGAAGTTGTCAGTCAGCATGAAACGATTAAGGCGGATTTTGAAAAGAGTCTGGCGCAGGTAGAGCATACAATTGTATCAAAGGATGGCAGAGCGACCTATGACGCGATTCTGGCTGATTTGGACGAATACTGGAAACTGGATACGCAGATTATGGAGCTGGGAGCGACGACAGACCGTGTGCTGTGCAGACAGGCGCAGGAGATTGCCCTGAATGATCTGGCGGGCGTATACAACAGTATTTATGAACGTCTCGAGGAACTGTTGAACGTGAAAGTAAAAGAAGGGAATAAATTAGCGTCCACACTGTCCGCGACCAAATGGGTACTGGCGATTTTAATTGTCATAGCGATTGCGGCAGCGATGACGCTGGCTATGCAGATCGGAAGAAAAATAGCGAAAGGGATTGCCGATCCGCTCAAAAAACTGGGAGAACGCCTGGAGACATTTGCGGCAGGCGATCTTTCCGGAGAGTTTCCACAGATAGATACCGGCGATGAAGTGGAAGAAATGGGGAAACATGTCGTACATATGGCGGACAATCTGAGCGCAATTATTTATGATATCGAAGAACTTCTCGGAGAAATGGCTGGAGGAAATTACACGGTCAGTTCCGCGATTACTGAAAAATATACCGGTGATTTTGAAAAAATGTACGGTTCTGTCAAAGGACTCAGAGATCAGATGACAGAAACGTTATGTGCGATCGGAGAGACGTCCGGTCAGGTAAATTCCGGCTCCAATGACGTTGCGGCAGCGTCACAGAATCTGGCAGAAGGCGCAACAGAGCAGGCAGGCGCGGTACAGCAGCTGCATGCGACGATCAGCGATATTACGGGTACGATGCAAAAAAGCGCGCAGAACGCAGACGAATCTTATCGTAAAGCGCAGCATTATGCGACGGAGGCGGATAACAGCCGGGAAGAGATGAATACGCTGATGCGGGCGATGGAGCGGATCAACGATGCGTCTACGAGAATCGGAGACATTATATCGGAGATCGAATCGATTGCATCGCAGACAAACCTGTTGTCGCTCAACGCTTCGATAGAGGCGGCAAGAGCGGGAGAATCCGGGCGCGGTTTTGCGGTAGTTGCGGCGCAGATCCGCGAGCTGGCGGATCAGAGCGCAAAAGCCGCTGTCGATACAAGAAAGCTGATCGAAGGCTCTGTCAGGGAAGTAGAGCAGGGAAATCAGGCGGCAGAACGCGCGTCAGTAGCGATTTCAGGAGTCGTAGACGGTATCAAGCAGATTGCCGATTTTTCCAAAAATCTAAAGATTATGGTGGAGGATCAGGCAGAAGCCATGCGTCAGGCGGAAATGGGTGTAAACAAGATTTCAGAAGTTGTGCAGACAAATGCGGCGACAGCCCAGGAAGCCTCGGCAACCAGTCAGGAGCTTTCGTCACAGTCCATTGTGCTGGATGATCTGATCGGTCAGTTTATACTGAAAAAAGGAGATACCAGAGAGAACCGGCTGGCGGCAGATGGAGCTTTATAATCGTATATGATAAAATAAAAGGCAGCGGACCAGTCTGGGAGGCTGCCTTTTTTATTCTGCGGACAGGAGGAAATCGTATGGAATGGTGGCTGTGTACCGCAGCAGGAGCACTGTTTCTGGCTGCATGTATCGTGGCGCTTTGTACGCGCTGTCGTACGCGTAAAATTATGGAACGTATGAACAAAATGCTGGAATCGGCGGCCAACGGCAGCTTTCAGGAATCGGTGTACGACGAAAGCATGATTTCTTCGATCGAAACAAGGCTGGCGCAGGTTCTGGCTGCCTCTTTTTTGTGTGAAAAAGACCTGAAAGAAGAAAGGGAGAAAGTCAGACGGCTGATTACAGATATTTCCCATCAGACGAAGACGCCGCTTGCGAATCTGCTGCTCTACGCACAGATGCTGGAGGAAAAACAGCTGCCGCAGGAGGAACAGACATTTGTACAGGAGATCGGCTGTCAGGCAAAGAAGCTGGAGTTTTTGATCGTTTCACTTATCCGGGCTTCGAGACTGGAAACAGGCATGTTTGTCCTGGCTCCGGAATGGGGCGACGTGTCCCGGATGGTGGAAGAGGCTCTCGGGCAGGCTGTGGTCAGGGCAGACCGCAAAGGGCAGGAGATCGGGTATGTGCCGGAGCACTGTTTTGCATACTTTGACTGGAAATGGACGGTAGAAGCGATTTATAATATTGTGGATAACGCCGTCAAATATACGCCGGAAGGTGGAAAAATCAATATTCGTCTGACAAATACGGAATTGTTTGTGCGGATTGAAATTACCGATACAGGAATCGGTATTTCCGAAGCGGATACGGCAAAGATTTTTCAGCGCTTTTATCGTGGAAGGAGCGCTGGCAGCGAGGAAGGCATCGGGATCGGACTGTATCTGACAAGGCAGATTCTGGCAGGAGAAAACGGATATATCAAAGTGAAATCCGTGATGGGAGAAGGCAGTTCTTTTTTTGTTTATCTGCCAGCTGAGAGGATGCAGGAACGACAGTCCGTGTAACAGATGGAACATACGACTGGTCTGAAAGAGGGGAGGTTTTACCATTGAAAAAAATACTGGTAGTCGAAGACGACAGAGCGCTCTGCAACGGAATTTGTATCGCGTTAAAATCAGAACAGCTTACGTTTTTTCCCTGCGGGACGATAAAAGAAGCCAGAGAAATATGGAAACAGCATGGATGTGATCTGATCCTTCTGGATATTTGTCTGCCGGATGGAAACGGGATGGATTTTTTAAAAGAAATTCGGGAAATCTCGTCGGTTCCGGTTATTTTTCTGACGGCAAACGATATGGAGACAGATATCGTAGCCGGTCTGGAGTCGGGAGCGGACGATTATGTAACAAAACCGTTTCGTCTGGCAGTGCTGCGGGCAAGAGTGCATACGCAGCTGCGCAGGCAGGAAACCGAAAAAAAAGAGATCGTCCGGCTGGATTCGTTTGTATTTGATTTTTCTGATATGAAGTTTTATAAAGGAGACCGGGAACTGGAGCTGAGCAAAACCGAGCAAAAACTATTAAAGCTGCTTGTTCAAAACAGGGGCGTTACACTCGAACGTGCGAGACTGGTAGACCGTATCTGGACGGACGGCGCGGAATATGTAGATGAGAACGCGCTTTCCGTAACGATTCGCCGCCTGCGCGGAAAACTGGAAGACGATCCGTCCAGACCACGTTTTATTAAAACGGTATATGGAATTGGATATGTCTGGGAAGAGCGGTAACAGCCTGTGCCGTCCGGCGAACAATCTTTCAAAACTGTTAGATTTTTATCGTATTTGGAAAGCATACGGACAGATTTTTATGTTATTGTTCGTATGACAGAAAAAGAAATCGTACAAACGGTTTGGAAAGCATACAGGAGGGCCTGAAAGTGACTGTGTTAGAAACAAGAAATTTGAAAAAAGTATATGGTACCGGAGATACTGCGGTCCATGCGCTGCGCGGGGTCAGTCTGACCGTGGAAAAGGGAGAATTTGTGGCGATCGTCGGTACGTCTGGCAGCGGCAAATCTACATTGCTGCATATGCTGGGCGGACTGGACCGGCCGACGGCAGGAGAGGTGATCGTGGATGGCAGATCCGTGTTTTCGTTAAAAGACGAGGAACTGACGATTTTTCGCCGGAGGAAAATCGGGTTTATTTTTCAAAGCTATAACCTGATTCCGGTACTTAGTGTGTATGACAATATCGTACTTCCGATACAGCTGGACGGCAGCGAGCCGGATCAAAAATATACCGATCTTCTGATTCGTGCGCTTCGACTGGAAAGCAAACGGAAGGATCTGCCGAACAATCTGTCAGGAGGACAGCAGCAGCGGGTGGCGATTGCGCGTGCGCTTGCCACAAAGCCTGCGATCATACTTGCCGATGAACCGACCGGAAATCTGGACAGCCGTACGAGTCAGGATGTAATGGGAGTTTTAAAGATCACGAGTCAGAAACTTCGGCAGACAATTGTAATGATTACGCATAACGAGGAAATCGCACAGCTTGCCGATCGCATCATACGTATCGAAGACGGTCGTATACAGGGAGGCGGGAAGTTATGATTCGGGTGAAAAATCAAAAAATCATTACAAAGATTTCCAGAAAAAACATGCAGGCAAACCGCGTTCGAAATGCGGCGGCCATTACAGCGATTGCGCTGACAACGATGTTGTTTATGACTCTGTTTACGATTGCGGGTACAATGGCAGATACGTTTCAACGGCAGACGTTCCGGCTGGTTGGCACGACCAGCCATGGATTTTTGAAAAATCTGACGACAGAGCAAAAAGAGCTGCTGGAAACAGATCCGATGATTCAGGAATCTGGCGGACGGCTGTTTCTTGGTATCGCAAGCGGCGAACCGTTTCGCAAAGTACAGGCGGAATTGTCTTATATGGAACCCGGATATTTAAAAAGGAGCTTTTGCGAACCGGAGCATGGAAATGTTCCGAAGGAAGGTACGAAAGAAATTGCCTGCGATACGAGGATTTTAAGCTGTCTGGGAATATCGCCGCAGATCGGGACTGAGATGACGCTGTCCTATCAAATGGGCGGGATGGAAAAGACGGAAATTACAGATCATTTTATTTTGAGCGGATGGTGGGAATATGATCCGGCAGCGCCGGCAAATATGGCGCTGCTGCCGGAATCCTATGTGCGGAGCATGGTACGGGAACATCCGCGCAGGACAGATGATCCGATGGATATGACCGGAACCTGGACACTGGATATTATGCTGGACAGCAGTATGCATATTAAAGCGGATATGGAGGCCATTTTGCAGCGACAGGGGTTTCAGTCGTCAGATGAGGCAGGGGATCATTTTATCGGCATCGGTGTGAACTGGGGGTATGCAGGTGCACAGCTGGCAGCCAGTATGGACCCGCAGCTGATCGCAGCGGTCGGGATAATGACTGTGCTCATTATTTTTACGGGATATCTGATTATTTATAATATTTTTCAAATTTCGGTGAACAGGGATATTCGTTTTTATGGATTGTTAAAAACGATTGGAACGACGGGAAAGCAGATCCGGCGTATCATACGCAGACAGGCGCTGCTGTTGTCTGCGGTTGGGATTCCGATCGGGCTTTTTGCCGGGAGCCTGGCAGGTATGGCGCTGACGCCGCTGCTTCTGGCAGTATTGAATGTCAAAAGTATGGAACTTATGATGCAGCCATGGTTTTTTCCGGTGTCTGCGCTCTTTTCGCTGCTGACAGTATGGATATCCTGCGCAAAACCCGGGCGGATGGCGGCGCGGGTTTCTCCGGCAGCGGCGGTGCGTTATACGGATGCAGCGGATGGGATTCGAAGGCGAAAAACAGGCAGGACAAAAGGAAAACCGTTCCGTATGGCATGTGCGAATCTGGGAAGAAGCAGGAAAAAAACGGCGCTTGTTGTAGTATCTTTGTCGCTGGCGGTCGTTTTGTTCCAGATAACTGGTACGATTGCATCTGGATTCGATATGGACAAATATTTGCAGTCAAAATCAATTTGCGATTTTATTTTAGCGGACAGTTCTTATTTTCAGGTAAATAAAGACTGGGCGGATCCGAATCTGCCGTCAGTGCCGGAAGAAGATATCAGCAGCCTGGAAAAGGGCGGCCAGATCACTGAAGGCGGGCGGATCTATGGGCACCGGTTTCCGGTGACAGTCTATACGCCAATAGAGGCTTATGAAAATCAAAAACGACATCTGTTTTACAATTCGGAAGACGAGATCAGGGAAAAACGAAAGGATGCGAAAAAAGACGAAAAAGGAAATCCGAAAAGAATAGTGTGTTCGGTTCCTACACTTCCATCTTTTTCTGAGCCGATAGGGAAAAAGAAAAGTGCATATAAAGCAATGCTTGACATACAGGAAATGCAGGATGTGCTTGGCGCGACTTTCTTTATTAATAATAATGCCATTACAGATTATGACAGTATCAACAATATTTTTGCAAATCTGCTGAACAGTTTCCTTATGAATGATTCATATGGAAAAAAGAATAATTTTGATGAATCAGAAAAAATTGAAATGCTGCGACAGCCGGGTGCAGCGGTCTTGGGACTATTTGGAAAAGACCATGATAAGGATTTCATGCTGGAGCGTATGACAAAGAATGGCATTTTTGCACCCATAGAGAATAACAAAATTTGCGGAGATATTGCGGTTGTGCACAGCGGATCGGATGATTCTGATATAACAGTGGATAATATGATAGCGGAATTTGGAAAGCCATTCAATATTTTTGAGGGTTATAACAATGGGAATTCCACACTGATCTGTGTAAATGGCCTTGAATATCCAGTGAGCCATATCAAACAGTTTGGGGATCTGGCGCAGAAGGCATTTGATGAGCGAAAACGGAATAGAAAGAATGCTGAAAAATTATCAGATATGGATTTTATGGAAGATGAAGTACCAAAAACCACAACAGAAAAGAAAACATCTAGTAAACTGGATGTTTTACGCAAGCGAATGAAGAAATGACACGTATATGTCAAGGAAATGTCAGAGTAATATCAAAGTAATGTCTATGAAAAGTGTATGTAATTTCCAGTAAATATAGGTGAGTGGTTTAGTGCCACCTGCCCATAAAAACAAAGGGAAAAATAAATACTATGGAATTAACAAGATCGGATTGTGAAATTCTAAGATTTTTAAGGGATAGAGTTTTCACAGACCAATATAGAAGCGCAACATTACGGGAGATTATGCAGATTACAAAAAATTCACGTCCAACAACATATCGTAAGATGATGAATCTGTGTGAATATGGCTATGTCAGGAAAGGATGCAAGGCAGTTAATGCGGATACATTTTATCTGGATAATAAGGCTTTCGGGATAATTGGAGGCAGAGACGCAAATACCCAAATCCAGTAGATGAAAAAAAGAAATACTGTATCATATGATAATGATTTGGTGCGGAATAAGTTAGTGAATATCATGGATCGAGGCCTGATGCTGAAATCAATCGCCGTAAACGCTGGACTCAGTGAAAGTGAATTATCACGCTTTAAAAACGGTATTGATGCATTAAAAGAATCAGATATGAGAATTTTGGCAGAATATTTGGATACGGTAGTCATTCCACAATGGACTGCAAAGAAAAAAATGTCAAAGTTAGAAATTCTTCAAATGAGAATGAAGCAACGGGAACAGGCATAGAAGGAGAAATATAAAATGGCAGACAAAACAGCAGAAGCAGTCATAAACGGCAGCAATCCAACAGCACAAGAATTATTTGAATTAATAAACACATACGAAGTAACCATGCTGTCTGTTCTGGACAAGAACAATAGAACCATATTAGAACTGGATGTTAATTATTTTGACTCATATAATACGGCATTTGAATTCGGGCAGCTTAACACGGATACAAAATGCATCATAGACCAGTCCGAGATTCTCTCAACAGAATCAAGATGGATAGAAGAGGAAGACATGATACATATTAAATGCTGCCTGCCAGATGATAAGAAACTGAACCTTGTTATTTTCCGTGTTTCCAATGGACAGAAACATACAGAATCAGGAGATTATTACGAGATCAGTCTGTATGAACTGAATGAACTGCTGCAGAAAACATCCGGTGATAAACCAGAATATAGATGCTCAATGGTTAAGATAAAGAATAACTTCGGTTTGAACATGAGAATGATCTATCCGAAGAAAATATCTGTCTGTATGGAAGATAATGATACAAACGGGGAATTAAGTATTGAGGATGATGTAAAATTTCTGAAAATAGCGGTAACAGATGATAGCTGCAATCAGTTTTACCAGAAGTACAGTGAATCATCGGCTGAAATTGTGATTATGCCATATAGTGAGCCGTTTATGGAAATCAGAATGTTTTTTGAAAAGAACGGTTAAGTAAATTTGAAATTGTCAGATAATTTTAGGGTTTGGGAGAAGATATTATAATGCAGCAAAATTTAAGAAATCATTCATTTGAAGCAGTTATTCAGAAAGAGGATCAAAAAAATATAGAAGAAAGATATTATGAAGACATTTCATATGTGAATTTCTGGAATGATAAAAATGGCAATACAAAATACAGAATCCATATGAAGAATGGTGATGCTCTGTTTTTAGCAGATGATTCTAAATTCAAAAGAGAATATTGTCCATATGGTGTGAATGTGGTCAATGAGGTTGTAAGAGAGAAATATTTATAAGGAATGTTCCAGGAATAATGTTAGATAGAAATAATCCATAGGTGGCGATATACCGCCTATGGATAGCATCAGAAATACAAAAGGAGAATATTTAAATATAGCACAGATAAAGTCAACAGATACAGCAAACACAGACAAAACCAACACACATAATAACCAATCAACAGATACAAAAACAGAAGAATCATACAGCGATTTCATGAACAACATGGAGTATTTTTCTGTATTTGGATTTTTATTAGCGGGTCTGGCAGATTATATGTTGTATGAAAAGGGAATATCTGATTAAAAGATGAAACAAAAAGGGGAATATAGGTTTAATGAAACGAAGAACTACAACGGCACAAATAAATGAGGCACTCACAACCAATCTGTTGTCAGTCACAAAAGCAGAAGTATATTATAAATTCTCACACAAAACTGATCCTATAGAAGTAGAATCTTTTCTTGAGGATTTTCAGTTTCTCTGTGAAGCAAATATATTTATGAATTGTGTTGGCTGGACATATCAACAGGATCATAGAACAGGTGAGTATATAGCCGAAGCTGGACGTACTGATGCATATTCGGAGAATATTATTACTATACATATGTGCGTGAATGAGGGTGTGAGTGATGAAAATATAAAGAAAGCGTTACTAATGGAAGAATGGTGAGAGTGTTTCCAGTTAGTGATGGGGATTTGATATGTATATAGAGATAAGGAAAGTAAAGAATAAAGGAACAGTCTATGGAGGGCATAAATCAGTTGAACCTATTATAACTACAGACTGGAGAGGTGAAACAGTTTATTCATACAAACTTTCAGATGAATGCTTCGAAAGACCTAATATCACTTATAAATTCATTGCAAAGCATTCATACAGATTAGGTGGAAAAGTAAGAAGCAAATCGGTATACATTGCTGGCTATACATGGTCAGATTTTGTGGATGGATATGCAGATGGGTATATTGGTGATGAGCGTCTAAAGGAAATACAGAATAAATTAAGTGTAAGCAACCATGAATTTAATGAGCTGCTCACACTGTTTGACAATGAACTGGATGAAACAAATATACAGATTATTGAAGAGTTTTCAAAAACAATGGAATATAACATTAGTTCGAAGGTAAACCAACAAATTAATGAATACTGGGAACGTGTGAAATCTTTTGAAGAAAAATATGGGAAGGATACATACTGCAAGGTAAAAGATTTTTACGGCAATACAATGAATATTGAACTGATGGGAAAACTGGAAGGTGAGTACACTGCAAGATGCAGATATGAGAAAGAGTCACGTAAACGCCAACAAGAACAATGGGATAACTTTTATAAGCAATTCAATAATGGTGGTAGTCAACTCTTTGGATGTAAAGGTGCTTACACAGACAGTGAGAAAGTATTATTGAAAAAGTTTTATAAGATATTGAGCCAGAAATTTCATCCTGATAGTCAGGGTGGTTCAAATGATGCAATGCAGCTTGTCAATAAACTAAAACAGCAGTGGGGAGTGTAGGCAACTTTGAATATATAAGGGTGATTACAATAATCAATAAAAGTTTTATTCCGTCTTAGATTGGAATATTTTCATAAAATAAAGCAAAAAAAGCATTCCAAAATAAGACGGAAAGAATCTACTATGATAATATAACCATTACTATAATATAACCAATTCTCACCTCAATTAAAATTGAGTTGAGGGAATATGTTTTTATACATTTTTTACAGATAGGAGTGATAGCCTTTAATGGATGTTGATATTGGAATCCGAAAGGATCTGCAGCCGCAATATACTGGTGAAGAAATTGCAGTATTTTTAATTTTGAATTATTTACAAAATGATAAAAACGAGAATTTATTTATATCTGTTGATAGCATAGGATATTTTCTTACTGGAAGATTTATTGACAGCCAAATTGATAAAAATCTCATTAGAGGTATCAAGAAAGGATTTGAAGGCTTAAAAAAGGAAGAAGATATTATTATATTGGATCAGAACCGTAATAATTACATAATTAACAGTAAATCTTGCCGAGTAGATACTAAGAAATATAATTTTATAATTGTCAATTTATGGGAGATACAAAAAATATTTTCCTCTTTTGGTGCATATGGATTCAATGTATTGCGTTTCTTTGTAAATATAATTGGAACAATTAACGGTGACAGTAAATCATGGCACATGACACAGGATGATATGGTACTTAGCTGGGGGGTTAGCAAAAATACAGTTAATGAATATTTGTATAAGCTGGAAGAATTAGAACTTTTATATACATTCCGCTCAAGGGCAAGAAGAACAGATAAACCTTATCACAGGGTTGGTAATGTATATGGAAGATACAAAGATAAAAATTTAATTATACAAGAAGGAATGGAGTATTTATCAGCGATTCCCTGCTATAAAACAAAGAGATATTCTATTAATAGAACATCTATAAAACTTAGATATAACCACTTTCTTAATAATTCCCCCAAATATGATGATATAAAAGAAGTTGAAAAATTGTATAAAGACTGTATTAAGTATAATGAATCATTTAAAACAAATCCAAATGATGAAATTGATTATCTTGATCTGAGTGTGTTTGAGGAATATGGTTTTAAAAATATTCCAGTATATGAGAGTAAAACAGATGATAAAAGAAAAGATGATTTTGAAAATGACAACTGGGGTGAACCTAATTCTATGGAGACAGGAGATAATGATTTTTCCATAGAGGAAATAATAAATATGCCATCTGCAAGTGATTTGGAATCAGAAGACAAACAGAAAGTTAAACAGAATATTGAAAAGCCAAAAGATGATAAAAACACATCTTATGAAGTTCCAACAAGAGTTATTCATATGAAAAAGAAAGAACAAAACAGAGAAATACCTTTAGATGTAAAGATTCAACAATATGCAGATGATTTATATGAGCAACATGGATATGGTACTGATTATGATAAATCTATATTTATAGTGGAACTTGCAGAGAAATTTCCTGGATTAGATGATTACGAGAAATATTATAACAGTGCAAAAAAATTACATGATTTGAGTGTGTAAATATAGTAAATGAAGAAGGAGAAAAAGAAGAATGTTTAAGTATGTATATGAAGTAGCACCTATTGATTTTACGGATGGAACAATTTTAATTGGAAATTATATTGATAGCATTATAGCTGATTTGTCTTGGTATAAAGAAGATTTATTGCAAAATGTCAATGTAGATGAAGATGCAGAGGATGATATAGGAGTCAATCTTTGCATGAGTCCATTTGAAGAAGAGCATATGGGCGGTGAGCATGTATTTTATAGATTAAAGAAAATTGGTAGAGATGTAGAAAATATCTGCAAATATTTCAACAAAAAGAAGCTGAAAATTAATAAAGAGCATATAAGGATATTTTCTGTACCAACGGAAACAGAGTGTACAATTTCTTACATGATTAAAACAAACGATCATGGAATTACTTATATTTTCTCTGATCTTTATTTTCCGTTTTTGAATAAGCGTGAAACAACATTGAGAAATTTGATTGAATGAAAGAGATAAACAAAGAATGATTAAAAAGAAGAAATTATATCGTGTATATGATTATGATGAATTATTGGACAAGAAAAAGATTGATTTTCTTAACAACATTTGGTGTACAGATAATTTTGAATGCAGAAATATGGATATGAAAGATGCTAAAAAGAATAGTGAATGCATAAGCGGAAGTATTATAGATGAAAGCATAAAGGATTGTTTAATATTCACATTTTTTGATGTAGTAAATTATCCTGTTAAAGAAGATACGTTTATAGAAATATCGTATGAAGATTTGATGGAATGGTGTGAGGAAATTGAAATGGTTTGTTGTGTTGGAAATGATAAATAAAAAATATGAGAGGAAAGTATTATATGACAATAGACTTTAAAAAGATACAGATTGATGAAGAGTTAAAGGATTTGCTGCCAAGATTATCCGAAGACGATTCTAATTCATTAACACAGTCATTAATAGAAAATGGATTTGATCAGAAGTTT
>OFHA01001950.1_pt1 | contig 12861 bp, 13 predicted proteins | sample 1521891 | NCBI WGS metagenome assembly OFHA01 (sample SAMEA3504089, study PRJEB24116) | mouse gut metagenome | biome: mouse gut; feature: mouse-associated habitat; material: faeces | place: Denmark | collected 2011 | reverse complement strand
CGGGAAGATTTGGATCACCGAGGAGTGCGCTTGTAGGGAAGATGCGGAACTATAAACAGCATCTTGCCGTAAAGGGCATTGATCCGAATATTACCGCGAAGCGGGAAGATTTGGATCACCGAGGAGTGCGCTTGTAGGGAAGATGCGGAACTATAAACAGCATCTTGCCGTAAAGGGCATTGATCCGAATATTACCGCGAAGCGGGAAGATTTGGATCACCGAGGAGTGCGCTTGTAGGGAAGATGCGGAACTATAATAGAAAGGACATAGGAAAAAATGAAATTTTTAAACATCGACAGCCCCTTCATGCAGTTCATGAACAAGGTGGCGGACCTGATGATTCTGAATCTGCTGACCATTGTCTGCATGATTCCGATCATCACCACAGGGGCAGCCCTCACGGCCATGCATTATCAGGTCCTTAAGATTGTACGGGACGAGGAATGCTATATTGTAAAGGGGTATTTCAAAGCGTTCAGAGAAAACTTTAAGCAGTCCACAGCCATCTGGCTGATCATGCTGGTTATCGGGGTGATTCTGGGAGGCGACCTGTACATCATGTACGCCAGAGCCGAGGATTTTCATGTAATCTTCCGGGCCATCCTGGGCGCCATTGCTATATTTGCCGTGTTTACGCTGCTGTATGTTTTTCCGGTTCAGGCAAAATTTGCCAATCCTGTTTTTCGCACCATCAAAAACGCGCTGGCCATGAGTATATTACAGGCGCCCAAGAGTGTACTGATGGTGATTCTGTACCTGATCCCCATGCTTCTGGGAGTATTTGTGCCCAATGTGTTTCCGCTGGTGATGCTTTTCGGAATGACGGCGCCCGCGTTCCTGTCGGCCAAGATGTATAATAAACTTTTTCTGAAGCTGGAGGACAGAATCAATGAGGCCAACGGAGTCAGGGAAGATACAGAGGAAAGCGGGGATGAGAAAATCTTCCATGATAAGCTGGATGCCACGCTGGAAGAAAAGAATATAGGATAGAAACTGTGGAATATGACCAATAAAAAATCGGCCTTTTGTGAAAACTGACGGTAAGAATGAAAAACATACTGATTTGTGAGCAATTCACACAATCGGGAACAAAATCTTTGTGGAATAGTAGCATAGAATTTCATTAGAGATTTAGGTATACTTACTTTAATAGTTGTGGTGATACATATCGCTGCATCAACTGAAAACAATTATCTGTTTGCGAAAGGAGTTATATTTATGGCTAGCTTATCTTTAAAGAACATCTGCAAGGTATATCCTAACGGTTTCGAGGCTGTTAAGAATTTTAACCTTGAGATCGCAGATCAGGAGTTCATTATCTTCGTAGGTCCTTCCGGTTGCGGTAAGTCCACCACCCTCCGTATGATTGCAGGCCTGGAAGATATTTCCTCCGGTGAGTTAAAGATTGGTGACAGGGTTGTGAACGATGTAGAGCCCAAGGACAGGGATATCGCCATGGTATTCCAGAACTACGCTCTGTATCCTCACATGTCCGTATATGACAATATGGCGTTTGGTCTGAAACTGAGAAAGGTTCCCAAGGATCAGATTGATAAGATGGTTAAGGAAGCAGCCAGGATTCTGGATCTGGAGAAGCTGTTGGATCGTAAGCCTAAGGCTCTGTCCGGTGGTCAGAGACAGCGTGTGGCTATGGGACGTGCTATCGTACGTAACCCCAAGGTGTTCCTGATGGATGAGCCTCTGTCCAACCTGGACGCAAAGCTGCGTGTACAGATGAGAATTGAGATTGCCAAGCTGCATCAGAGACTGGGCACCACCATCATCTACGTTACCCATGACCAGACCGAGGCTATGACGCTGGGTACCAGAATCGTTGTTATGAAGGACGGCGTGATCCAGCAGGTAGATACCCCTCAGAACCTGTATGACAAGCCTCAGAACCTGTTTGTTGCAGGATTCATGGGATCTCCTCAGATGAACTTCCTGGATGCAACCGTTAAGGTTTCCGGCGATGTTGCCAGCCTGGAGATCGCAGGCCATAGCATTCCCCTGCCTCCCGTTAAGTCCAGAAAGCTGATTGACGGCGGCTACGACGGCAAGGTGGTAACTTTCGGTATCCGTCCCGAGGATGTATATGATTCCGAGGCTTTCATTTCATCCTCTCCCAACAGCGTGTTCGAGTCCACCATTAAGGTTTACGAACTGCTGGGCGCAGAAGTTTACTTGTACTTTGATCTGGATACCTTCCCGATGACCGCAAGAGTAGACTCCCGCACAACTGCAAGACCCGGCGATGCTGTGAAGTTTGCTCTGGATGTGGAGAAGATCCACGTATTTGACAAAGAGACCGAGCAGATCATCACCAATTAGTAAGTTTACCCAGAGAGGTGCTGGTTTCCAGCACCTCTTTTTTAAGTATGCGGCACCTGAGAATCCTTGAACATCAGACAGCGGATTCCCGGGTGGCACACGGATCCATAGGTGGGCATAAAGCAGCCGGGGACGGAACAGGCGGACATGCAAAGCAAGCCGAAACGGAACAGGTGGGCCCAAGCAGCCGGCAATGGATCATCGGCCCTGGGGGCCGTTAGGAAATCTGCGGAACTGAAATAGGAGGAGTTTATGATATCTAGTCAGATCATTCAGACAAGTATAGACGAGCTAAAGGCAATCACCAAGGTGGATCTGTGTGTATATGATCCTTCAGCCGCAGTGATAGCAGCAACCACGGAGATGAAAGAGATACAGGGGGACCTGGTGAGCGGCTTTGCCGTATCGCCTGCGGACAGCCAGGTAATAGGGCCTCATCATCTGCTGAAGATACTGGACGAAGGTGAACTGCTATATGTATTGGTGGCCAGGGGGGCCGGCGACGACGTATACATGGTGGGAAAGATTGCGGTATGCCAGATTCAGAATCTGACCATCGCATACAAGGAGAGATTTGACCGAAACAATTTTTTCCAGAATCTGCTTCTCGATAATCTTCTGTTGGTGGATATTTATAACCGGGCCAAGAAGCTGCATGTGGAGGTGGTTGCCCCCAGGGCGGTGTTCCTCATAGAGACCAGGTTAGAAAAAGACAATATCGTGACGGAACTACTGAAGGGAATGTTCTCTTCCCAGAGCGGGGACTATATCACGGCTGTGGATGAGAGCAATGTAATTCTGATCAAGACCCTGGATCAGACTGTTACCTATGAAAATCTGTGTGATGTGGCGCATACCATCGTGGCGATGATGAATGCGGAAGCCATGCTGAACGTGCGCGTATCCTTTGGCTCGGTGGTGCAGGAACTTAAGGATGTATCCAAGTCCTACAAGGAGGCCAAGCTGGCGCTGGATGTGGGAAAGATATTCTATGCGGAGCGCAATGTGGTGGCCTACAGTACCCTGGGCATCGGACGACTGATTTACCAGCTTCCCATCAATCTTTGCAGAATTTTTATAGAGGAAATATTCGGAGACAATTTGCCCATTGACCTGGATGAGGAGACTCTGACTACAATTAACAAGTTTTTCGAAAACAACCTGAATGTGTCGGAAACATCCCGGCAGCTGTTTGTACACCGCAACACGCTGGTCTATCGCATTGAGAAGATTCAGAAGAGTACAGGACTTGATCTTCGCAATTTTGACGATGCGCTGACCTTCAAGATCGCGCTGATGGTGGTGAGTTATATGAAATACCTGGATTCCATAGAGTATTAATCCACAGGAATAAAACGGACAACCCCTTAATACACTTATAGTAGAGAAAACCATAGGTGTGTTGAGGGGGATTTTTTATGTATTATGACAAGCAGATCCGCTATATAGATTATCTGGAAAATGGAGAAAAGCAGCGCAACTGCGGCTATGTGAAGATAACCGTGGCCGCCCACAGGCTGTTGATGGATATGCAGATCAAAGGTCTGTACGAGACAGACGACGTGGCCTCAGAGGTGGTGCTGGAAGGCGCGGGCGCAGAGGGCAGGCTGGGAACGGTTTTGATCCGGCAGGGGAGCGGTAGTTTTCAGTGGGAACACCAGGATCCTGTCAATGAGGGGGAAGCGCTGGTTCTTGGACAGGGGCTGAATTATGGCCAGTTAGAACGGATTCGGGTGCAGATTTCCCCCAGAAGGAGTCTATGGTGCGTTTGGCGGGAGTCTGCTCCCGGGAGGAGCGGGGCAAAGCAGGATATGACGGAGCAGAGTGCATCAGGGGGGAATGCTTCTGGGCAGAGTGCATACGAACAGAACATAAGTGATCGGAAGCCTGGAGAGATACCTTCGATGACCGCCGATGCTATGCCCGGGAGGGAGCAGAACGGCGTTGTTGGTCATCGGGGAGCAGTCCCTGCAGAACCTGTGCAATGGGAGACTGGGCAAGAAAGCAGAGCATATCCCGCCCTGCGGGGAGAAATATCTGAGACACAAGGATATGCCGCTATGCCGGAGAAGGCGACTGAAGCCGAAGGAAGTGCCGTCATACCCGGGAGTATGCCGGAAGCCGAAGGGCGTGCCGCCACACTGGGGAGTATGTCGGAAGCCGAAGGAAGTGCTGCCATGTCCGGGAGTGTGCCGGAAACCGAAGGGAGTGCCGTCATACCCGGGAGTGTGCCGGAAACCGAAGGGAGTGCCGCCATACCTGGGAGTATGCCGGAAGCCGAAGGACGTGCCGCCATACCTGGGAGTATGCCGGAAGCCGAAGGGTGGGCCTCCACGCAGGGAGCGGCGCAGGCCCCCCGAGGACTTGCCCCTGGGTATGACAATGGGCAAGGCGGCAATCCCTCCTTTCGAACAACTACGGAAACGGCAGGCGAAGAAACGGAATACGGTTCCGACAGGGAAAGGCGGAAAACATCGGCTGCGGAAGAAAGCGTCCAAACGAGGATTATGTCGGAAAACTCCCAGGAAGAAGCGTTCTCTGCTCTTGTCATGCCGGATTATGCTGCGGGAAACTACGAGCATAATACTAAAAACATGGCCGCCAGCCAGACAGGGAGAGGGGCAGGGCAGAAAACCGAAAGCAAGGCGGAAGCCTCTTTGGAAAAAGCGGAACTCCCCCAGATAGAAAACGGGGGTAAGCGCAGAACCGGCACGGTCTCCGAAAAGCGCCGTCCCGCTTCGGGGCCCCAGGCTCCTACCATGGCGTCCATGAGTGAGGACAAATGGCAGCAGCTTCTGAAGATCTATCCCCATATTCACCCGTTTCAGGATGAGAGGGAATATCTTTCTCTGCGGCCCGAAGACTTTGTGATCCTGCAATCCAATGCCTACCGCCTGGTTCAGAACAGCTTTCTGCTCCATGGCTACTTCAATTATGACCATCTCATATTGGCCCAGGTATCCCGTAAAAGCGGAAGCCAATACTACATAGGGGTGCCGGGAAATTTCTATGAGAAGGAAAAACAGGTGGCAATTATGTATGGATTTTCCAGTTTTGAGTGCAGACGGGAACCTGCGGAGGAGGGGGATTTCGGGTACTATATGATAAAGGTGGAACTGTAAATCCTTCAATACTTCGGCTGCCGCTCTGGGGAAGCGTCTACAGACCGGTGAAGTCAAAGGGGGGAATAAAGCTTTCCCGGGCCGTGTCTCCCTCCTGAATATAGACATTTTCCATCCCCAGGCGCAGACAGAAGTCCACCACCCGCTGATACTCAGCCTCCGTGACCCGGCGGTTTAACCCGGGGATATGAGCCACCTGGGGCAGGGGCGTATATTGCTGCATGACGCTGACGTATATATTGTCTCTGTAGGTGTCCCGGAGGTAATGCAGTATTTTCTTGCTGTCACCCACCTGGCCGGGCAGCACCAGATGGCGCACGATCATGCCCCGGCGCAGCAGAGGCGTGTCCGAAGGATATACAGATGCAGCATGGGCTGCAGAGGGCTGGCCGGAAAGCTGGGAAGGAAGCGGAACATTGGGCGGTGCGGAAGGAGGAACAGAGGGTGTATCAAATACTGGCCGGCCCACCTGGCGGTACATCTCGTCCAGCGCCAGCTTGGCCTTTTCAAAATAATCCGCCGCATGGGAGAATTCGGTGCTCAATTCGCCGGATGCATACTTTAAGTCCGGCAGATAGATATCCACCAGCCCCTCCATCTGCCGAAGCTACGGACTCGTAGCCGCCGCAGTTGTATACCACGGGCAGGGACAGACCGCTGATCCGGGCCTGCTCCAGGGCGTGGACAATCAGAGGTATAAAATGAGTGGGAGTCACCAGATTGATATTGGCGGCTCCTTTTTGCTGCAATTCCAGGAAAATTTCTGTCAGGCGGCCCGGTGTGATTTCCCTGCCGGACTGTCCCAGGGCGATGTCCCGGTTCTGACAATAGACACAGCCCAGGTTGCAGCCGCTGAAAAAGACGGTGCCGGAGCCTGTGCTGCCTGAGATACAGGGCTCCTCCCACATGTGCAGCGCTGCCCGGGCGGCCCTGAGCCGGGCTGTCTGGCCGCAGTATCCTGTCTCTCCTGCCAGGCGGTTGACCTGACAGCGGCGGGGACAGAGGGTACAGGATGCAAAATGCTTCAGAATGTCTGTATTGGGGGAGCCGGAGGGAGATAGGGCAGGCACGGATCAAAACTCCTTTTTCAAAAAATTTATGCAATCAAAAAATTTCCGCCGGGCGGAAATAATTGTATACCAAATTACAAGACCGCATACCGCAGGCTGCTCCACAGGCTCCGCCCGGCGCCCTCACGGCACATGGGAGGTTCTACTTAGTGCTGCTTTGTTCCCAACCTGACACGGTTCGTAGATTCCCATTGCGCGAGACCAGACTTCAACACCTGCTTTGCAGTGCTCCCACGATATACGGCTTTTATAGTGTATCGTTTTACAGGGATTTTGTCAAGGAAAATGTCTCCAAAGTTAGTTAATCTTGCGTTTTAATTCGGGAAATAACAGTTTTCCTTTTGGCTGTTTTAAACTGTTGTGGCTATACATGATACGCTTTGTAACTTTTAGCCTATTTGCACTTCCTTCTGCTAGCCCGTTGCTATAGTCAAGTTCAATCACTTTCTTGACTGTTGGCAGGTCTCTGCGTAGTCCGTTCACAAAACTATTGATTTGTTCTATCCCTAATCCTTCCACATCCTCCACCCATTTTTCAATTTCCTTAGGTCTCTGATTGAACAGGGTGTTCTTTAAGGCTTTCACTATGTCATATGCATTCCCTATGACTGGATATTTATCTATTATCTTGTCAATATGCCCATGCGACAGCCTACTCGCAAATTATTAATGTGGTTATGCTGCTTTTAAATAGTAGATTTTGAATTTTTGTTGGTTATAGATTTTCATGTAATTTTATAGTTGTGGTAGTTATATAAATCAATTGGTTTGCATAGTAGACTGATTAGCGATCTCCGCTCTATTCTCTCCGCTTCTTCCCGACTGCCATCTTTTGTTTCCACGAACAGTTTTTTCTCATGGGTAGCAAACATGCATATTGTGGGTGATGTGCCGATATACCCTTCTCCCTTAACCTTTTCTTCTATTTCCGAAACGTATGGCCACCTTGCGGCATCTGCCGGATGGTTTTCGTATATGGCTTTACTTTGTTTATATAGTCCGTTTGCAGGACGATAGGTCGGCGATTGGTAGCGATTTTCCCTATTGCAACAAATTCCCTTTTTTGTGATTTTGCTGCGCATCTTCCACTTTTTGTAAGTTTCAGAACTTTCTTAACTGTTTTTCCTTCTTTCTGCAGTTCGCGTTATGATCCTTGGACAGAAAACCATCTTTTTTCTTTATCCCAGTAATCTGCTATCTCTCTGCCTTCATAATGGCTCGCTAAAACTAGAATCCCGATTATTGGATGCTAAAACAGAGATGATGCATTTGGGGCCACATCAGTGAGGCCTTTCAGCAAATCGAACTAGATAATCGCCTCGTTTGCTTTTTGACGGTGCTGCTGATACATCACGAGAGACAACCTCAAGATTTGGAAAAGATGACAGCCATTGTGCCACATTCTCTATTTCATGAGAAGGAAGGAGGTACAGGACTTTATGGCTGTTAATATTCAACTGCCCCGTAAGCATGTCTTTTTTTTTCTATAAAATTAATTTTTATAAACACAGGATGTTGAACTTTTTATTCCTTTGCACAAAATATTGTATACCAGTTGACAAAGGTTGGCAAAAAATGATATTATCCTAAATAAAGAGTGGGGGGAATTAAACGGAGGGGATTCTATGAGAAAAAAGTATAGTAAAGAATATGAAGAATGTATGGCCAAGATAACCCCGAAAGTTAAACAAATAATAGATGTAGTCGGAAAACAATGCGCTGAAACAGAAAAATGGTTATCCATATTAGAAGAAAAAAATTATATAATAAATAGAGTATTACCGACACCACTACAAATAGCAAAATATTATGGCATTCGGATTGAGTATAAAAAAATAGAAGGTGATATACCATCTTATTTTAAACGTGAGAAATTAACAATATATGTTTCTAATGAATATAGGAATAAAAGGTATGCTACATCAAAACTTGTTGCACACGAATTAGGTCATTTTTTTTAGATAATAGTGAATTGTCAGCAATGAATGATGACGATATAAATGAGTATTTGCCAGAAGAAATAATGAAGGAATATAGGGCGAATATTTTTGCCATTCTTTTAATGCCACAGATAATGGGGGGCAATTCATGGGCATATTTATCGCCAAAGCTGCTAAATAGAAAAGTATTTAAGAATTTAATAAAAGAAAATATTTGATATGTATTTTTTGACAAATAAATCTTCTTTATTTTGCTAAAATAAAGCAAAAAGGATTGATTTAATGGAAAAAATTATAGCTTTTACTGAGTATAGAAGAAATGCAAAAGGTGAGAAAATGAAACAAGAAATGGAATATAAAAAGTTTTTAGAAATTTTACGGAAAAGACCTAAGGATATAAAAGATATGCCAGCTAGAGCTCAGGACGTTCTGGACTTCTTTAAAATCAAAAATTTTTCTTCAGGGGTTCCAATAGTAGGAATTTTGTCAAATCTTGAATTTGGGATTTTTCAGAGTAATTTAGAGCCAAGCAGTTTATCAGCTTATATAGCGGTAGACCCAAAATTTGAGAGCGTTTTCGGAGCAAGCAAAATAACATGCGTAAATGTTAACGATAATGCAGGTCATAAGAGATTTGCGTTAGCTCATGAACTTGGGCATTACATATTTGATTTTGACGATAACAAAATGATAAGCTACTATAATACATATTTTGTTAATCAGGAAGAGGATAGTCAGGGTGAATTGCGTGTAAATCAATTTGCAGCTAATCTTTTAATGCCCGCAAAAATATTTATGGAAAAGTATAATGAATATAAAAAATTGCAAAGTAAGGCAGATATAGTAAATGCATTATGTAAGTATTTTATTGTTTCTCCCACAGCAGTTCTAAAAAGATTTTCTGAACTTGGAGTAAAAGAATTTGAAAATGTTATGGAGATATAATTGTGGGTAATGAAGAAAGAGACTATAAAAGAGATGAAAAATTAATCACAGAAAATTTAAAAAAAATTCAAAGTAGCCAAAGGGTTCAGACGGATGAGGGATTATTATATAAGAGTGACACATCGAGTTTGTCCAAACATAACACACAGTATACAACACTACTTAAAGCTTATGTAAAAGATTTCAAAAAAAATTCAAAAAATAAGCGAAAAAATAAAGAAGATTTGTTTAAAATAGCAAAAAAATTACTTATATGGACTCCTATTGTTAGTGGCTTTTTTATTTTATTAACATTAGGTTGTCTTGTTTTTAATTTAATTAGTGTCGTAGAGACTTTGCCAATACTATTTACTTCATTAACTTCTCTGTTAGGAACTTTTATGGTAGTTCCACAAATGATTACAAAGTACCTTTTTAATAAAAAAGAAGAAGAAAATCTGGCGGCAATAATTAGTAAAATACAAAAATATGACAGAGATATACGTGGAGATTTGTGAAAGTGTAATTGTGTTGTTATGCTACCAATATGGTTATTATTGATCTAGCCAATATAAAGATTATTATATTGGCTAGATTGGCAGTGTAAAACAATTTGTGTCTTTTATAAAAAATGGCTCCTTTTTGGTAAGAATCAAGATATGCAAATTCATATTGAAAAAGAGTATTTATATGCCAGATATCTACACCCTCCTAAAGGATAACTTCAAGGGCATCTTGCAGGAGTTCATGGAAAAACACGCTGCGCAATGGATTGATTTAATAACGCATTCAGTGAGCGCTTATAGTTGCTGATCTTGTCAATAGCTTTTTGTGGTGAAACAAAAATGTTAAAATACCCGCTGCCCACTTGCGTTTGTACGGAAGATTCTTTATACTGTAGATACGGTTTTCCGGCATATCTTCCGGCATTCGGAGAATAATAGGAAAGAACAGAAAGGGGTAAATATGAACAATAACGCATTCAGAAAATTGTCCTATGGCGTGTATGTGGTAAGTACCTGGGACGAGGGAAGGGCCACGGGCTGTACGGCCAACAGCGCCATGCAGATTACTTCCGACCCGGCTACCATAGCGGTAAGCATCAACCATGGCAATTATACCAATGAGTGTATCCAGAAACTGGGGAAGTTTGCCGTATCCATTCTGGGCGAGCATTCAGACCCGGGTACCATCGGGGTGTTCGGCTTTAAAAGCGGCAGGGACAACAACAAATTTGATGAGGTAAAGCCGGAGATAAGGGGCTATATGCCGGTGATCCCGGACGCCTGCGCCTATCTGGTGTGCGAGGTGGTGGATAAGATGGAAACCAGCACCCATACGGTGTTCCTGGGCAAAGTGGTGGACGCGGACCTGCTGAAGGAAGACGATCCCATGACCTATGCCTACTATCATAATGTGATCAAGGGCAAGAGCCCCAAGGCGGCCCCTACCTATCTCCCGGAGGAGACGGAGCCCCAGGCGGGTCCTACCTATGTATGTGATGTATGCGGGTATGAATACAAGGGGGACATTCCCTTTGAGGAACTGCCAGAGGACTATGTCTGCCCGGTGTGCAAGCAGCCTAAGTCTGTGTTTCGGAAGAAGTAATTCCGGCGGCTTTGCCCGCCTTTTCCTGTCTGTTGCGGAGGCGCAGCCCGGCGAAGAATTCTTTCAGGAGACCGCTGCACTCCGCCTCCAGCACTCCCCTGGTGACGGCGGCCTGATGGTTGAACTGGGGCATTTCCAGGATGTTCAGCACGGAGCCGCCGCATCCGGCCTTGGGGTTCATGCAGCCCATGACCACTTCCGGGATTCGGGCCTGGATGATGGCGCCCGCGCACATCTGGCAGGGCTCCAGGGTTACATAGAGGGTGCAGCCCTCCAGACGCCAGTCCCCCATCTTTTTGCTGGCTTTGTTAATGGCGGTGATCTCTGCATGGGACAGAGTGTTCTTGTCGGTATTACGTCGGTTGTACCCCCGTCCTATGACTTTCCCCTCATACACAATGACGCATCCGATGGGCACTTCTCCCAGATCCAGGGCTTTGCGGGCCAGCCGCAAGGCCATCTTCATATATTTTTCCTGTACGCTTACTATTCCGGCCATGTTTCCTCCCCGGCGGGACCTACTGTCCCTGGCCTTTCGATTGCATATTTTCCCCCAAAAGTTTATACTGGAGTTATTGTAGCGCACAACGCGCAGGCCGTCAAGGCGACGGCAGGGAGGTTTCTTATGGATTTTTGCGGTATGAACAAAACCACGCTTCTGGATTATCCGGGCCATGTGGCGGCCACCCTGTTCACAGGGGGATGCAATATGCGCTGTCCCTTCTGCCATAACAGCGGCCTGGTGCTGGAGCCGGAGGCCCAGCAGCGGATCGGGGAGGAGGAGGCATTGGCTTTTCTGAAAAAGCGGCAGGGTATCCTGGAGGGGGTCTGCATTACCGGCGGGGAGCCCACTCTTCAGTCCGGCCTGGAAGAATTTATCCGTCGGGCCAGGGACCTGGGCTATCTGGTAAAGCTGGACACCAACGGTTACCGGCCGCAGGTGCTGGGGCATCTGCTGGAGCAGGGACTGCCGGACTATGTGGCCATGGATATTAAGGCTTCCAGGGAGCGCTATGGTATTGCCTGCGGGCTGCCGGAGGTGGAGCTGGGCCGTATAGAGGAGAGCGTGGAACTGCTGAAAAAGGCAGACATTCCCTACGAGTTCCGCACCACTGTGGTGAAGGGCATCCACAGCCCGGAGGAATTTGGGGAGATCGGCCGCTGGCTGCGGGGCTGCAGCGCCTATTATCTGCAAACTTATCGGGACAGCGGACAGGTGATGGGAGCCGGCTGTTCCTGCTTCGGGCGGGAGGAAATGGAGGAGATTCGGAGACGGGCGGCAGAGCATGTCCCCCATGCGGCGCTGCGGGGCCTGGACTGAATTATTTAAGGAGGCCCACACTGTAACCCAAGGGGAAAAACAGGAATATTATGCTAGTGAGTCGTTTGATTTTCGGGCGGTGATATTCTTGAAAACTTTTCAAATAATATTGGAGGCCGTTGCCATTGCGGCCGCGCTTTCCGTGGACGCCTTTGTGGCGGGATTTGCCTATGGCGCCAGGCAGATCCGACTGTCCTGGAAGTCCATTTTGCTGATCAATCTGATCTGCAGCGCCATTGTGGGGCTTTCTCTGGGATTGGGCAGCCTGGTGGCAGGCTTTCTCCCGGAGGGCCTGCAGAGAGGGCTGTGCTTTGGTTTGTTGTTTATACTGGGCCTGGTGAAACTGCTGGACGGCATCGTCAGGGCTGCCATCCGCAGATACGGCAGTCTGGACGGCAAACTGGATTTTTCGCTGTTCAGCCTGCGTTTTGTATTACATGTATATGCGGATCCCGCGGCGGTAGACCTGGATCATTCTAAGTCCATTTCCCTGACAGAGGCGGCATCCCTGGCTCTGGCTCTGTCACTGGACGGGGCGGCGGCC
>OFHA01001942.1_pt1 | contig 12931 bp, 10 predicted proteins | sample 1521891 | NCBI WGS metagenome assembly OFHA01 (sample SAMEA3504089, study PRJEB24116) | mouse gut metagenome | biome: mouse gut; feature: mouse-associated habitat; material: faeces | place: Denmark | collected 2011 | reverse complement strand
AGCCGTGACTGGAGTTCAGACGTGTGCTCTTCCGATCTAATTCTTCCAGTGGAAGGGCTGTCGCACGAATCTGTGGGCCGCAAGAAAGTAAATTGCTCCCCGATATTGCCAGTCCCCAACTTAAGCCACTCCCAAGAAACGTTATCTCTTTTTGTTGGTAAAAATGGCGCTTCTTTTGCTGCCAGTGCTGATTAATCTGGCTAAATTTCCCTTCCAAATCATCTTCAATCTGCAGTGGTGTTAAGCCTGGACATAATTTTTGCGCTAAGCGCAGGAGGGCATAAAGTGTGACGCTACTACTTTGCGTTGGAATACCCTGCTTATTCGCCCATGTATAGAGCATGTTTTCTGTTATTGCGCAAAATGGTGTTCCAGGGCAATTCGTCACACCCAGCACTTGCGCGTTTGAGCATACTGCGTGGCAGAGGGCGTCAACGGTCATTGATGGTCTGCCACTTGCACTGAGAATAATGATTAACGTTTCTTTCTGATAACGGGTTAAATCAGTCTGAAGAAAATCCCACGTTTGCAATGCGTAACAAAACAGATGTGTGTATTTCCCCAGCCAGGTGGCGGCACATAGTGCCACCGTCCAGGAGTCGCCCGATCCCACTATACAGACGCGTTCAACAGCACGTTTATCGAGCTGAAAAGTAGAAAAACATTCACCCCAGATAGCTGCCAAATGGCGTAACGATGCCGCCGTAGCATTTATTTCCTCACGAGTTTGCGCTAATGGCATAACAGGAGTACGGGCTGGCATGTTCATTATTTCTCCTGTGCCTCTAATGCAAGCAATGTCAGACCCGATGCGATCGCTTCAATATCGAAATCTTTATTATTTACGGCGCGGAAAAAGGCATATTTATCTTCAGGGAGCGCATCAAAACCGCGCCATGCCCCTGCAATTGCGCCTGCCATCGTAGCGATGCTATCGGTGTCATTGCCAATATTGGCGCAGGCATGAATGGTTTCCCAGGGTTCTCCTTTGCAGTACAGCAATAGACCGATTGCCGCAGGAATGGATTCATGGGCGGCAACAGAGTTACCAACCAAACCTTCCATTTCTCGCAGACAAGACTCCAGGTCATTGGCTCGTCTGGCGATGTCCGCTGCAAGTTGGATGCGCATGGCGATAGATGGCCCTGCGACACATCGTGCATATTGTTTGGCCAGGCGTTCGCCGTAATTCGCTCCCCAGATTGCGGCGTCCAGTAATGATGTGAGCGAAGCTTCTGGTAACATAGCTTGTGATGTCGCCGCAGCGATGGCGCAAGCGCTGGCAATCGCAATATTGGTGTCATGCGAAGGTAGGCAAGTTATTAGCGCCAGGTGACACGCTTTTTCTTTCTTGCCTGGCCAGATCAATCCTGCAGGGGCTACACGCATTCCTGCGCCATTCGTGGTGCCGACATTGGGTGCCTGACGAGAAGATGTTCCAATACGCCCAATGGTGTTTGTTGGTCTACCTTCTTTTAGTGCCTTGACGATTTGTTCTGTTGTGGGGCCTTTATAATTTGCGTAGGGCTGCATATCGGCCCAACGCAGAAGACAAGCTAACCAGTCATTATTGGTGAAGTTATCAAATCCAGCCTCAATTAACCCTTCTGAAAACACATACATTTGGCTGGAATCGTCGGTGATAAGTCCCGCAATACCATTTAATGAGCCAGCGAATGTATCGGCAGGAGGAGAAACAAAGGCATTTAAAAAACCTCCCCATTGAGCTTTTATTTCATCAATGCTGTAGAGTTCAGTCGCTGCGCCTAATGCATCGCCCATACCTGCGCAGGCTAAAGAACCTAATATTTTGTTATAAATTACAGCTTGTTCTATTTTGTTCACAATATTCTCTCTGTTACACGCTAAAACTGTCTTTTGTAATTCGTGCTTTGTAGGAGTACCGGCTTGCGGGATACACCATCTCTACATACTCCATTGGTTTGCGTTCCACGGATAACGTGACGCGGGTACAACTTAATACGACATCATCGGCAGTCAGTTCCAGTAATTGACGCTCAAGGGGCGAGGGAAGCCGGGCAGAGATAATTTCTGTTGCTTCTAAAGGTTTAATAGCGAGTTTTTCTTCCAGTAAAATATAGAGCGAACCCGTCGCCAGCAGATCTTCTTGGGTTATTTCTTGCCTGTCATTTAATGCAAGCCATGATGTCTGAATACCCAGGGGGGTACTTCCCATATAGCGAACGCGTTTTATACAGAATACGGTTTGGATATGGATATCCAGGTCGAGATTTTTTCTGATAACATCACAGACAGGAACATAGCCTATCTCAAGAATATTCTGTGCTGGTATACCACCTCGAGCTTTAATATCGTCGGTAAAACTATGCAATAAATGATTTTCTCTACTACGAGAAGGCAATACAAATGTTCCTTGCCCGTGGACACTATGCAGGTAGCCGCGTTGTTTAAGACTTTCTATTGCCTTTCGAATAGTTGTTCTGCTACTTAAATAATATTCTGACAATTCCCTTTCTGTCGGTATGGCTTTGCCTTCTTTCCATTCACCGTTATCTACTTTTTTCTTTATTTCATCAAAGATTTCACGATGCTTTAGCTGACCTTTACTGGCTTTATAAATTTTTATCATGACAAAGCCTCATTTCAAGTGGTTGATACCAACTCTACATTCTTTAACTTTTATTACGCATGGTGCTTGTTCACTATCTGTGACATAAAACAGAAAAAACCACAATTAAATATATAAATCATGAGATTAAGTGAAATTGGTTTTTATGTGATGTTGCTCAATATTGACTCAATGGTTTGTTGTGGTATCAACCAATGCATTTATGCTCACTCGTAAAGTTATGTGCTGAATGAGTTCAGATATATTTGTTTTTAATATAAGTTCACGTAATCAATGAGTGCTGTGTATGAAACTTACAATAAATGAAAAGATAGGTTTTGGTGCTGGTGATATGGCTATCGCGATAGTAATGATGTCTTTGGCCATGATCATCACTTATTTTTACACGGATGTATTTGGTCTGAAACCCGTCGACTTAGGTATTCTGTTATTTTCTGTACGTATCCTTGATGCTGTGATTGATCCAGTTGTGGGAACAATGACAGACAGAACGAATACACGTTGGGGAAAATATCGGCCGTGGTTGCTTTTTATGTCAATACCGTTTGGGATAAGCATTTGGTTGATGTTCACCACACCTAATACCGATTATTCAGTTAAGCTTTTATGGGCCTGGGCTACCTATGTGTTACTTACCTTGACCTATACGTTAATCGCTATTCCTTATGTTTCATTAATCAGCGTTATCACGGATGATCCACAAGAGCGATTGAGCGCCAATGGTTATCGTTTTGTTATGACAAAAATTGCCATGTTCGCCGTAACAATTATTGTTCCTTTATCTGCAATGTATCTTGGGAAGAATAACGTACAACTGGGTTATCAAATAGCAATGGGGGCAATGGGAATTCTGGCAACGTGTTTATGCCTGTATTGTTTTTTTAGCGTGAGAGAGCGCATCTACCATCCAAAACCCAGTCTCGGTATGGCCGCGCAGTTTCGGTTACTGATCAAAAATGATCAATGGCTCATTTTGGGCGCTGTAATTGCGATCATTATGTTTGGCGGGATTATTCGTAACTCTGTCGCTGCATATTATGCAAAATATTACCTGAATGGTGGGGATGCTTTAATTTCACCGTTTTTAACTTCAGGCGTGATCGCCTCTGTTCTGGCTATGATCGCTTGCACCTGGCTTACTCGACTCTACGACAAAATAAAAATATTTCGTTATACCCAATTACTGGCGTTCGTGGTGGGTGGTGCGATGTATTTCGTGCAACCAAATTCTATAGTGTTAGCTTTTACATTTTATATTGTGGTGACCTTTCTGACTGATATTCAGCTTCCCATTTATTGGGCATCCATTGCTGAGTCAGTGGATTATGGTGAAATGAAAACGGGGCAACGTGTTTCTGGACTGGCATTTGGCGGGATTCTCTTTTTTCAAAAGTTTGGTATGGGACTGGCGGGAGGGTTTATCGGAATCGCTTTAGCGTTTATGGACTATCAACCTGGCGTAGAACAAACACCACAGGCGTTGTGGGGGATCTGCCTGTTAATGACGATCATTCCCGCGATACTTAACCTGATTACCGGACTCATCATGAGATTTTATCTGATTAATAATGAATATTACGAACAGATTAAGGTGTGTTTACAGCCTAAAAATATATGAAAATTTAATATATTGAATTTCTATGGTAGATCTGATGGGCGTAGCGCATCAGACAATTTGGAGTTTGTCATCAGTCTCAGCCCGGTAAACATACCGGGCTTTTTTGATCAAAATTCCATTTTCACCGTGAATTGCACTTCACGCGGATCGCCAATCTGGTTGCCCAGATTATTTGTGGCGATGGAAGAGGTGTAATACGTTTTATCAAACAGGTTTTTGACGTTTAATTGCAGAGTGACCGGATACTGCAATTTCATTTTGTATGCGGCGAAGGCATCGGCAACGAAATAGCCAGGCAGATAATAGTCAGCCCCATTGGTTGCCGAACGACGGCTTACACCATGTCCGCCACCGCCAAACGTCAGTGTGTTATTGCCTGGCATGTTATGAATATCATAGGTCAGGAATAGCGAACCGGTATGACGAGGAACATTCGGCAATGGTTTCCCTGCATAATCAGGATCTTCCAGAACCTTTGCATCGGTATAGCCGTAGCTGGCAATGATATTAATGTTTTCAGTTAATGCTCCCGCAAGGTCGACTTCTACCCCTCTTGAACGAACGCGGCCTGCCGTTTTGGCGATGGTTTCATCACCAATACTTTCGGTATACAACACATTACGTTTATGGATATCAAACAGCGCAATATCTGCGGTGATACCATCGAATAGCTCGAATTTTGCCCCGACTTCGTAAGCATTAGATGATTCTGGTGGAAGATCGCCAATGTAGCTGGCAATTGACGACTGCGGCATAAATGTTTGCGAATAATTGGCAAATAAGGATACCGATGGCGTCAGTTTGTAGACTAACCCCAGTTTGGGCGTCCATTGTTCATCGCGGCTGTCAGTATTGACATTAAAAGGACGGCCTTTACCCGCATATTGCGTGTAATACTGATAGCGGATCCCGGCGACGGCAATCCAGTTATCGGTCAGATAGAGCGCGTCCTGTGCATAAGCTGAGTAGTTCTCCTGTTTGATCGTCTGATCGCTGTCCGACGCCGAAACCGTTGTACATTTGCTGGTATTACCATAAACAGGGTTGTATATATTGAAATCTTTAGCTTTTTTACAGCGAATCATATCTGTACGCAGAAGATCATAATATTCATATGACACCCCACCCAGAATCTCATTATAGAATCCGGCAATATCAACATTCCCTTGCAGATCCGCACGAGTAGCATGCATACGCTGGGTAGATCCCTGAGTTGCATCAACACGCCGTGTCAGTGTTCCTGTCGTTGCATCATACGCGGTAACACGCGCCTGATTATCGCTGTATTTATCCTGGCTGTAGCTGTAATCAAAGCGCGCTGTCCACTGGCTATTGAGATGATATTCTGCGTTGAGTTGCGCCAGATCGGACTGACCATCTGTAATATTAAACGGTTCGTCAAAACGTATTTTTCGATCAACGTTTACGGGCTGTTTCGTCGTAAGGTCGAAAATCGTTCCACGATCGAATGGAGTTTTATAGTCCCGATGGGAATAGAGCATGGTTACTGTTGCATTATCACCAAACCAGGTGAGTGACGGGGCAATAAATGTACTGCGCTCTTTACCGAAGTTTCGCCAGTAATCTTCATCCTGCACTTCCCCGGTAAGGCGATACGCCAGCTGAGTGCCTTCAATGGGACCTGTGATATCAAGTTGCCCAGTGCCGCCACCAAAACTGGAGGAGGTGGCTGAAACCGAACCATGGAATGTTTTTTCCGGGCGCTTGGTCACGACGTTAATCAGTCCGCCAGGATCGAGAATGCCATACAGCGTGGAGGCCGGGCCTTTTAGCACTTCCACACGCTCTGTTGCGGCGTTGAAACTACGAGGAAGTACGGTTCGCAGACCGTTGGTCATGATGGAGCCATCCCGGTTTGCGCCAAACCCACGGCGTACAAAAGCATCCTGAGTCCCGCCTAATGTATTGGTCTGTACCACGTTACTGACGTTATAAAGCGCCTCATCCAGCGTTGTCGCATTCTGGTTTTCCAGAACCTGATCGCTAACCGTATTGACCACCTGCGGGATATCCAGCATCGGCATATCGGTTAATGTCGCCGTGGAGGTGCTCAGAGGTTGATAACCATCGGTTGCCTCAGTTGCGGTATTTGCATCTGCTGTAACAGTGATTGTTTCGCCATCTTTGGTCGTTACAGAGTCTGTTGCATGAATCATCGGTGCCGCAAAAAGCAGTGAAAAGAGCGCCCGACCTTTGAGTCCTGAGAATGAAGGTGTGAACATAGCCATTTAGTCTGTTATCCCAAAAACTCGCGGATTGTCGCGAGTGAAAATTGTTTCTTATTGCTCACTAAGCACTATCCGTTTGTTATTTCGCCATCGGATATGTAATTGAGAATCATTCAATCACGCAGTAATGTAGTAGTAAATGAGAAATAACAAAAAATTGCTACATGTGTTTTTATGAAAAGTTTATACAACTTGATTGCTTTTAATTTATTGATATTTAATGTTTTTATTTTTATGTATAAAAATAGTTTACCTGTTATTTACCTTGTTTTTGTGTGGCTTTTAACTGCTTGACTACTACATTTTGTGGCGTCAAACTCTCAAAGGAGAATGAGTTTTATTTTTGTTTGTCTTTGATTAAGTTGGCGTACACGTGGCACATAACGCAAAAGGGCAGGGGCTGATCCTCGACAATGTTTCTGCCGGGTATCACAAGAAGATCATTGTTGATGGTGTTTCTTTCTCCGTTCCCACAGAAAAAATGACCGTTTTGGTTGGGGCAAACGGCTGTGGAAAGTCGACGTTGCTCAGCACCATTGCACGTATCTTGCAACCCATGGGCGGTTCGATATTGCTTGATGGCAAAGCGATTCACGAGCAACCAACGAAAGCGTTATCCCGTAGACTTGGGATTTTGCCGCAGTCGCCATTATTGCCGGAGGGCTTAACCGTTTATGAACTGGTGTCGCGTGGGCGTTTTCCCTGGCAAAATTTCATACGTCAATGGAGCGACGCCGATGAGCAGGCGGTGGAAGAGGCCCTGAAATTAACCGGTACGCAGGAGTTTGCACATTTACCTGTTGAAAAACTTTCTGGTGGGCAGCGCCAGCGTTGCTGGATTGCGATGGTGTTGGCGCAAAAGACGCCTTATATCCTGCTGGATGAACCCACAACCTGGCTTGATTTACGTTATCAGGTTGAAATTCTTGAGTTATTACATGATTTAACGCGTCATCACGGGCGTACAGTCGTCGTGGTGTTGCATGATCTGAATTTTGCCGTCAATTATGGCGATACGTTGATATTTTTACGCCAGGGGAAAGTGGTGCGTGTGTTGAATGAGGGGGAGCATTGCACGCCTGAGCTGGTAAAAGCGGTCTTTGACGTTGATGTTCACGCATCAATAAATCCTCTGACGGGAAAGCCGTTCTTCATGCCGTTTCGTGGTGTAGAAAAAGTATGATGCGCACAGGGCTGGTTACTGTAATTTTCCTCGCCTTACTGCTGGTGGGATGCGTGGTATATCCAGGGATTGGTGCCCGATTTATTGCACCACAAACGGTGTTGCAGGCATTTCTTCATTTTGATCCGCAAAACTTCGATCACAACGTAATTGTAAGACTCCGTTTGCCGCGTTTAGCAGCAGCATTGCTTACCGGTGCTTCTCTTGGTGTTGCTGGTGCTTTGTTGCAGGCTGGCATTCGTAACCCATTGGGGGGGCCACATATTTTAGGCTTAAATGCCGGAGCCGCTCTTGCTGTCGTTGCCGCCAGTGCGCTTGGACTGGCCTTTCCGGTTGGACGCCCACTGCTGGCATCTACGGGGGGCGCGTTATTGTTCCTGTTGATATTGCTGCTTTCCTCCGCAGGGCGTTCAGGGTTAACGCCAATGAAAGTTACTTTATGCGGCGTGGCGCTATCGGCGTTCGTGTCCTCAATAACGGCTGCAATCCTGATTCTTGACGAACAAACACTGCTGGCGATGCGGACATGGCTAGCAGGTGATTTAGCGGGGCAGGATTGGGCGACGCTGGGTACGTCCGCCTGGTTTTCTCTGGGGGGATTTGTGTTAGCCCTTTACCTTGCACCCTCCCTTAACATGTTGGCACTGGGCGATCGCATGGCGCAGGGGCTGGGCGTCTCTGTACTCCGCACGCGAACATTCACCCTGCTTGCGATCGCGTTGCTCTGTGGCGCAGCCGTATCGATTGCTGGCCCCATTGGTTTTGTCGGCCTGCTAGTACCGCAGATTGTCCGGCGTCTGGTATCAGCGGATCTGCGCGTTCTGCTCCCTCTTTCAGCTTGTGTCGGCGCGCTTTTGTTATTACTGGCAGATATTATTGCCCGGACGCTTTTCACGCCCTATGAGTTAGCGACCGGTGTCATGACGGCGTTAGTTGGTGCGCCTGTTTTTGTCATTATGGCGACGAGGATGTTCAAATGAGTCGGATAATGAACGTCGGGCTACGCCCACTACGTGTTGGTAAGTTTTCGACACTGGTACGCCCTAAAAATCTGCTGTTGCTTGGTGGGTTGTTTCTGCTTGCGGTTGGAATACTGATATTCGGTCTGATGCAGGGTTCTTTCTCTGTTCCGGCATCGGAAGTAGGACGAGCGTTGTTTGCTCCAGAAAACGTAAGCACAGACGCACGTTATATTGTGCAGGATATTCGCTTGCCGAGAGTCATCATGGCATTGCTATGCGGGGCCATGTTAGGTATGGCGGGGGCCGCGATGCAATCCATTGCACGTAACGGCCTTGCCGATCCTGGTTTAATCGGCGTCAAAGAAGGATGTAGCGTGGCTGTGCTGTGGCTGATTTTCCAGTTTCCAATGCTGGGAATGTTCTGGCGTCCAGTGGCTGGTCTTGCTGGTGGCCTGTTGGTGGCTTTAATCGTGATTTTTTGTGCGCGCGATATTTCCCGCCCGCGATTTGTTCTGATTGGTATTGGTGTTTCCTGGTTTTTCGCCGCCGGTATCGGTGTATTTATGACCACTGCAGATGTTCGAGATGTACAAACTGCATTGATGTGGTTATCGGGAAGCCTGCATGCAGCTAACTGGATGTTAGTCGGTATTTCAGCCTGTTGGATGTTGCCAGCCGCTCTTTTATTGCTGTTCACCGCCAGGACGGCGGATATCGCTCTGCTTGGTCATCAGGTTGCAACCGGGTTAGGGGTGGATAGTTCTCGTCTGGCGTTGTTACGTGTCGCCGCCCCCATAATTCTGACAGCCGTCTGCGTTTCGTGTGTTGGTAACATCGGTTTTGTCGGATTGATAGCACCCCATATATCACGTTTTATTCTACGTGGCGGGCAGACGACATTACTGCTGGGGAGCGCGGTATCGGGGGCGTTGTTAGTTATTCTGGCGGATAGCATTGGTCGTTTGGCTTTTTTGCCTTTGCAACTGCCTGCCGGAATCATTATCTCACTGATTGGTGGACCATTTTTTTTGCTACTGCTCTGGCAGCGCAGGAACAGTTTTTAACGGGAGTTATATGCGTTTATTTTTTTCTCTGCTGATACTGTTGTCATTTTTTTCCCGTGCAACAGAACCTGTTCAGGTATTTACTGATGATTTAGGGCGCAAAGTCACTGTTCCTGCTCATCCAAAGAGAATTGTCTCTTTACACGATCTTGATATCACTATTCCTCTGATTGAGCTCGGTGTACCTCCTGTCGCCAGCCACGGGCGAACTCGGCCTGACGGTAGCCATTTCATTCGATCTGGCGCGTTATTGACAGGTGTCGACTTTGATAATTCATCGATCGCCTTTATTGGTACCGCTGATATTGATATTGAAGCGATTGTGGCGGCAAAGCCTGACCTGATCATCACAGAACCGACCCGTAATACGCCCATTGAACAACTTGAAAAAATTGCGCCCACGGTGAGCATTGATCATCTCAAAGGGGGCGCGCCAGAAATCTATCGCAAGCTGGCAGAAGTTACAGGAACGCAGTCGCAGCTGGCGATACTTGAACGCCGCTATCAGGCACAAATCAATGCGCTGAAGGCGACGCTGGACAGCCAAAAAATAACGGTATCGGTGATTCAGGCAAACCAGGGAAAAATTAATGTGATGCATAGCTATCATTCGCTGGGGCGGGTATTACGCGATGCGGGTTTTCGTTTTCCGCCGCTGATTGAGAGCATTCCTGAAGGTGGGCGAATGGATGTGAGCGCGGAGCGTTTACCTGAACTGGATGCCGATTTTGTTTTTGCAACCTGGCGCGGTGACACCGGTGGTAAACCTCAGGATGAGCTGGCAGCAATGGAAAAAGTCATGCCGGGATGGTGTCAGTTTCTGACTGCCTGTCGTTCCGGGCGTTATGTGCTGATTTCTCGTGAAGAGGCAATTTCTAACTCCTTTGCATCTCTGGGGCTGATGGCTGCGCAGATACAATCACAAATTGCAGGGCGACCTCTACCGGAGGCTAAATGATCCAGAAAGATAAAGCGCGGGTTGATATTTTTGGTGAGCGTTTTCGCACTCGCGCGAGTCAGTTAACGCCTGGGTTAAGAGCTGTCGCCAGCTACATTAATGAGCATCGTGAAGTGGTACTCGAGCAAACGGCGATGGAAATTGCGGCCACGTTGAACACTTCCGATGCCACAGTTATCAGGGCTATACAGGCCCTGGGGTTTGCCGGGCTGCGTGATCTGAAACGCACTCTGGAACAGTGGCTTGGTCCAGCCCTTAGTTCCAGCGAAAAGATGTCTACGACGGTGAGTAACTTGACGAGCGATGTTAACACCGCAATCGACTTTGTTCTTGAAGGGCATTTGTATACCTGTAATGTCCTGTCAGAGCCTGAAAACCGCCACGCGCTTGCGCAAGCTGTAGCGTTGTTGGTGCAGGCACGGCAAGTCGCTATTTTTGGTATTGGCGCTTCGGGTATTCTGGCGGACTATACCGCACGACTATTCAACCGCATAGGTTTGCCTGCCACGGCACTAAACCGTACGGGTATTGGCCTTGCCGAGCAACTGATCGCGCTTCAACGTGGCGATGTTCTGATCATGATGGCGCAAAAATCTGCGCACCGGGAAGGGCTGACAACGCTTCGTGAGGCGAGGCGGCTGGGGATCCCTGTTATTTTGCTGACAAACGCGCTGGATTCACGTTTTAGCAAAGACGCCAGTATCGTGATTCATGTTCCGCGCGGGGATGAAAAAGGGAAAACGCCGCTACATGGTACGGTATTGTTGTGTCTGGAAATGATTGTCTGGTCGGTAGCTTCCGCAGTGCCGCAGCGTGCGGTTAAAACCATTAAGCGAATTAACGATTTCCATCGAGGACTGAAAACGGGAAGAAAGAATGGCTAATCTGGGCTGAGACCGGTAGCAGCACCGGCCTCTTTTTAGAAATGTCAAAGCCCCGGCTGCAGGATACGAATATTCATCTCCAGCACGTCACCTTTTACGGCTTCGCTATATGCTTTCATGTGCGGGGTTTGCAGATGCGCTTCAAGATGCGCGATGCTTTCCCACTGCTCAATCATCACGATAGAATCCGGTGCCATAGACTGGAAACTCACGCCAGCAGCGCAATCCACCATTGGCGCATAGCCGTGGCAACCTTCTTCTTTCAGTACGGTTGGAACGATTTTAGCAAACTGATCCAACACTGCCTGACGGTGATGTTGACCAGGACGAGTACGGATTTCTGCGATTACTGTAATCATGGTTAACTCCTTCTAAAGCCAGAGCTCTAGTTAACCAAAAATTTCCACAAGATGCTTGCGATATTCTTCAGTATAGCGGGGAACATCAGGCATTTTTATCACGTCATTAGCGATAAATGTCGGCAGCGGTTCCATGCCAAGGAATTGGTTTGCTTTATGGAACGGCAGGTACACACCGTCAACACCAACGCCGTGGAAGAACTGATCTTTTTCGGTGAAGGCTTCCATTGGTGCGTTCCAGGTCAGAGAAAGCATATATTTTTTGCCCTGTACCAGGCCGCCGGAACCGTATTTTTTTGATGGATCTTTGCGGGTACGACCATCGCTGGCATACAGAGTCCCGTGACCTTCGGTGAATACATCATCAATATATTTTTTCACTGTCCACGGCGCGCCCATCCACCAGCCAGGCATCTGCCAGATCACCACATCAGCCCAGAGAAAGTTTTGTACTTCCGCTTTGACATCGTAGTCGCTGTCGGCGCGAACAATGCGGACATCATGCCCGAGGTCGCGCAGTGTGCCATCCGCGACTTCGGTCAGGGTGTCGTTCAGTTGACCATTGGAGTGGGCGAATTTTTTCGCGCCGTTGATAATCTGGATGTTGCTCATTTTTTTACCTCAAGGTGAGACGTTTGCCGACTATAGTACGTCACACAGCGGTACGGTGAAATTAGCAAAATGTGCAAAGTCTTTTGCGAATTTAGCAAAAGTCTGATCTTTCTCTGATTCACCGATGCGGGATAAATATTTTCTGAAAATGACAATACTTAAATCAACTTCCCATAAGCTCCCACAGGAGAGATGTATTATGCAAATGATACAGGAGTTTTTCGGAAAAAATGATTATGGAGAATATATATGTCAAATATCATATACTTATCAATTAAAGGGAAAATACAAGGTTTGATCTCTGAGGGTTGTGGTTCGTATGCATCTATTGGTAATAAATATCAAATAAATCATGTGGATGAAATTTTTGTTTTACAGTTCGACCATTCTTTAAGTCGAGAGTATAATGTAGTGCATCACCCCATAAAATT